>Ga0307487_1000425_pt1 | contig 33475 bp, 45 predicted proteins | sample CBIW12metaG_FD_203665 | JGI IMG/M metagenome (GOLD analysis project Ga0307487, IMG submission 203665) | Sea-ice brine microbial communities from Beaufort Sea near Barrow, Alaska, United States - CBIW 1.2 | ecosystem: Environmental > Aquatic > Marine > Coastal | place: USA: Alaska | collected... | reverse complement strand
CCAGTACGCTGCCTGTGATGCAGGCAATCGCCAAAAGCATTACCAAGGGCGCGATGATCGATCGGCGCATGCATTCAGCTATTAGTTGAGGTCGGCGGCTGGCGCCGAGCTTGAACATGGCGCTGTATATGCGCTTGCGCACGCTGTCGGGCGCTAGGCCAACGGCTTTGGCTATCTGCTTGTCGGTCATGCCTTCAGCAACGCTGAGGGTAAATTCAAGTTCACGGGCGCTCAGCAGTCCGGTGACGCCCTGCCAATGCTCACTACTGAAGGTTGTCATTGCTGTACTCCAGACAAAGAGCGCCCACAGGCATGGCGTGCATGCTTCTGGACACTGGAAGGGGTAGGGGGTGCCGGTCTTTCCCGGCTGTCATCACTGCTCGCCAGTGACGGCAGGTTCGCTTCCTTTACAACCTGCAAGGTATCCGTCTCTCCGGCTGTCACACCTATTAGCTGGTGTCGCTTGATGTGATGACCGGTGCTGATCCCGGCATGACTATCAGCGGTCTAGTTGACACCGGAGTTCCACCGGGGCGAAGGTTTCAACCGCTGCTTATTGGGCTAGCACTGGACACTTGGGCGCTTACTCAACATTGTTCGTCCAGTCATTCCCGCTACCCATCAGGTCTTACACTTGCGCATCAGCCTGCGCATCCATCTACATCGGTAAAGCCGCCAGCGCTGTCGTTTTGCACAACAAGCAGCGTGTTGCTGACGGCTTTCCGATGCCCTCTCAGTGAAAGGGCGATGGGTTAAATGTGAATCTCCTGTATCTGAAATTTAATGCGCTCCGACTCGTCAGGCTGTTCGCCACCAAACTCATCGGCATACATATCCCGCCACTCAACTACAAGACTTGAGCATGGGTTGCCGGTGCTCTTTAGGCCCGCAGCCTGTTCCGCATCCTTTTTATCCTTGAACCCAACGCACTCAGTGCGGCTTGTATTCCAGACCAAATAAACTCTTTCGCCCATTTCTATCTCCTTCCGTTATCAATGCCCTCTCAGTGAAAGGGCGATGGGTTAGCAGGCGTTTGGTTGAGGCTTTGATTCAGGCCCCTTACCTCCTTCAGCGATGGGTCCTTTGACAAAGTCTGGGCGCTCCATGACCAGCTCTTGCTCCAGCACAAGGATGCGATTTACATCAAACCAGCACTGCTCGCCCAGCTTTCCATCGGGCGTTAAGCCGGGGTTGATTACCACCTGAATGCAGCCGTAAAGGTCAAAGCAGACCGATGTTGCCACGCCTTCATAACCCGTCACTCGGTCCTGTACTCGATGCCCCAGCAGATCAAGATGCTTCTGTATGTTTTCCAATGCCTTTCTCCTTTTTCGTTTCCCGATACACCCGGTTGCCCAGGTGCATGAGGAAATCTGTTTCTCACTGCCGGTGTTACATGCCACCTCCGGCTGGGCCAACTACCTAGGAATCCTCGGTAGTTGCTCTCGTTGCACCGTCTGCCGAGTCGTCTCAAACCCTTACGGGTGGCCGGGTGCAATCTCGCAACGTCTCCCGACGCTGGTCAGTAACAGAGCTGACATGGTCCAGTTCCAGAGCTGGCATGGTCGACTGTTTAGCTTTTCGCCACCGGGTAGGCCGGTAAGTCGTTGGGTTCGTCGTGTTCTTAAAGAGCGTATGCCGTGTGTTGCTGGCATGTATTAAAAGTAGCACTGCTGCTATTAACGGTCAACAGCAATGCTACTAATTATGATATTATTTTTCTTGAAGGCACAAAAAAACCGCCGAAGCGGTTGGGTAGGGACGTAAAAAAGCCCGCGATGGGCGGGCTTTGGGGGTGCTCGGGCGAGAGTCTACGGCAGCTCTATGATGTCAATAAGGCGTTCGACCAGATAAACAGCTGGTTTGCCGTCAACTGTCATTACATCTACATCAACGATATATCCGTGCTGGTAGGGGCTGTCTGCTTCAAGAACCATAGCCCTCTTAAGGTCTTCATTGGCAAATCTGACGCTAACAGGTTCAGCTGAAATGCTATCGATCCTAGCCCTATCGCCAGCCTTGTTGTTAATTGCGTTCCTAGTCTGAAACCAATAGAGCAACACGTTTTCGTAGAGGCCGGCCGATTTGGTTTCCTTCATTTTGTCCAGACGTCCGCGAGCAAATGCGCTAACAACTGCGGCATCTTGACTGCCTAGACTGAGGGAAATATTCACGTCCCCATGAAAGTTCATCGTGCCAATATTCAACTGTGCGCCCTGGTCCTTCACTGTCGGAGCGACAATGCTAACCACATTCTTCATCGTTTTCTTTTCATCCGCAATAGCGGGGCGAAGAAGTTTACCTTGCGCCCAGCCGACCAGGGCCGCCAGATATTCCGCATAGTCAAACACCGTCTGTACTGATCCGATCAGAGGGAGAGTTCCACTTATAGCAGGCCCAAGCGTGCTTAAAATACTTCCCTCTTTAACCGACCTTACCAACAGGGTGCTTTCATCTGTCTCGATGGAGGAGCAGTGCAGAGACATGAACTGGCGATACTCATCTGCAATTCCGAGCAGGGAGTTCGCGTAGTCTTCCGCTGAAACAGGGAAGTTGTTTTTGATCTCAAACTGTAAGTAACCGATCCTTGGTCTATCCACGACTATCTCCCAAAAATGACTATTGCGGACCCGACTAGGCCTACAAACACCAACCCCTCAACAGCCCGCCGCTTGGCCCAGCGCTCACCGCGAAACAGGGCCTCTACGAACTGGATAAGGCGCATTAGAACGGCTCGTACTTGCCGATCACCACGCCGCAGAAGGTGGCATTACCGTTAACCTTTATGATTGGTTCGGGCCATGCAGGGTTGAGCGGCTTTAGGAATCTCTGGTCACCCTCGATAACAAGCTGTTTGAACGTCGCCTCCTGGCTGTCATCAATTTTGACGATCACCATTGATCCGTTTTCTGCATGCTTGTCTGGGTCGCAGAAGATCAGATCTCCGTCACGGAATGAGCGTCTAGCATGGGCGTTGAACATGGATTCACCGCGCACGCGCAGAACGTAAGTCCTCGGGCCATGCGTAGTGGGGCAGGGCATCCATTCTTCTGCATCGCCTACCGCATACACGTCTTCTACTTCGCACCAGGCTCCTGCCTGAACCCATGATATCAACGGAACAAATCCTTTTAGTTCTGGGCCATCTTCTACGTTCGACTTCCCGCCTTGCTGGCTTACATCGAATGGCGCACCAGGCTCTTCCATTTTTAATGGCAAATTTTTTGTGAGCCTTGGGCTTACCAATTCAGGGTCAAACTTCAGAGCCTTCGAGATAGATAGGAGTGCTTCTAGATTAAGCGGCAGTCGCCCAGTGACATAGTGACCAAAGGCGCTCTGATTTCCCCATCCGCAACGCTCGGCGACTATTGCCTGCGTCAAATTACCTCCAGCTGCTTTTGCCGCAGCTTTGCGGTCCTCATAAGTCGCTTTGAGGCGCGCAGCTTCCTGCACCTCTTCGGTTGTCAATTTACGCCTATTGTTCATCGTATTGACTATATAAGCAGAGCTACTACTAGGCAAAGCAGCGTTGCTATTCTTTACTTGTTCTGTAAAAGTAGCACTGCTACTATCAAGGCTGACATTGATACAGGGCTCATTCATGAAAAAAATGCCTCTCTCCGAATACTTGGCCGACCACGGCACCCAGCAAGGTCTGGCTGGCGCTCTTGGGGTTCAGCAAAGCGCTGTATCCCAGATGGTGCGGTCCGGACGGAACATTGAAATCACGATTCATCCGGATGGTTGCATTACCGCGAACGAGATCAGACCGATCCCGGCGCGTCCTAAGCGGAACGCCGCTTGATGGTTGTAAGTGTGACGGTTCGCCGTGACATCGGTAAGAGCACTGATAGTGCTGGGCAGATATACAGGAGAACAGGATGCTAATCAGTCAGTCGCAGTTGGGGGCGGTGCTTCTAGCGTACCGCCGCTCGGCCAATTCAACTGAGGTTGTGCTTGAGCTTGAAGCAGTGGATTACGACCTGTTCTGGCTTGAGGTATGGAATATGAACAAGCACCTGGGCTACGTCTGTTTTGCACGCTGCCCGGCTGATGAGCCTTTCAGCCCTGGGGGAAAAGCCAGCTTTGTATTAACGGAATTGCTTTCGGCGAATTCTCCAGCCCCAAGTCCATTAGTTTCATTGTCAGGTGTTTTATGGAATCGGCTGGCAGCGCTCGAAGCGTCTGCAGAACCCCCGTTTTCTCTGCTTGAGGAAGACTGGACTGTAAAACCCCGCGCTCTATCACTGCCCGCAGGGTTTCCTCATGAAGCCTGATTGTCACGGTACCGAGTATGGCGCTGAGCCCACCGTCCTGCGCGAGAAAGTCCAGGCCTTTGGCGGTGATCTTGGGGGAGCCATTAAGGCTCATGCCTTTGCCGCCGAAGCTAATAAATCTGCAGTGAATCAGCTCGTGCTCGGCCAGGTAGGCAAGGTTAGCAATCACGCGAACCGCGCCCCTCGGCATGCTGACAGCCTCTTCAATACCGAAAACACTTTCGGGGTAAGCGTCTGCAAGAGCCCGCAGCAGCCTGAGTTGCAATTCTCTGTCCAGCTTCATGCAACGCCTCCATGGCCAGTTTTACTCGTAAGCACAAAACAATACCACGGTGCCTTTGGCGCGCCGCTGGTTTTCATCAGGCAATAAAAAGCCCGGCGGAGAAGGCCGGGCTCGGGTACCACAAGAGAGAGGTCAGATTATATGAACGGAATGATCGAATCAACCATGGTGTCACGCGACCTAGTCACGATGAGCAGTAGAGAAATTGCGGATCTTGTCGATTCCCGGCATGACAAGGTCAAGCAGTCTATCGAACGGCTTGCAGACCGCGGCGTTATTGAACTCCCCCCATTGGGGGAAGTTAAGAACCACCTGGGTCAGACGGTGGCCGAGTATCAAATCAGCAAGCGTGACAGTTATGTGATCGTTGCGCAGCTCTCCCCGGAGTTTACTGCCCGCCTGGTTGATCGCTGGCAGGAGCTGGAACAGCAAGCCCCAACCATTCCCCGCACCTTACCCGAAGCCTTGCGCCTAGCCGCCGATCTGGCAGAGCAGAACAACGGCCTGCGCTTGGTAGTTCAGCAGCAAGCGCCCCATGTGGCCGCGCTCGGTCGCATTGCTCAATCCCAAGGGACTATGTGCCTGACTGATGCCGCGAAGCACCTGGGCGTACAGCGCAAGGCCATGCTGGCGTGGATGGTAGAGCACCGCTGGATTTACCGCCGGGCAGGGTGTGCCCACTGGCTTGGATTTGCGCCGCGGTTGAGTGCCGGCGTGCTCGAGCACAAGGTCACTGTGCTGGGTACCGAGGATGATGGCGAGCAGCGCCTTGCGTCACAGGTGCGCGTCACGCCCAAGGGTTTGACTGTGTTGGCGCAGCAGATCGGGGGTGCGCTCTGATGGCTGGCGAATGGATCAAGATGCGCACCAACCTGTGGGACGATCCCCGCGTTTCTAGCCTGTGCGACCTGACCGATCAACCGGAGGCAATGGTGGTTGGCGGTTTGTATTGGTTGTGGGCGATGGCTGACGAGCACTCCGAGGACGGCTTTTTGCCGGGCATGACTCTTCGTGCTATCGACCGCAAGACGGGTGTTGCTGGTCTGGGTGACGCGCTGGTGCAGATAGGCTGGGTGTCCGCATCCGAGGACGGCGTAAGGGTCATCAACTTTGACGAACACAACGGCGCTTCCGCCAAACGGCGCTGCATGGAGGCAAAGCGTAAGGCTTCCGGGCGCAAAGAGTCCGCATCCGATGCGGACATAAACGGGACACCTAGCGTAGCTAGAGAAGAGAAGAGTAAAGAACCAAACCCAAACCCCCCTGTATCCCCCCGGGGGGTGGATACCGCCACTGGATCGAAATCTGAATCGAGGCCGAAGCGCAAGACCCGCATCCCTGATCCGTTCCTTGTCAGCCAGCTGATGACGCAGTGGGCTGCAGAGCGCACCCCCGCTGTAGTGCTGAGCTTGGAAACCGAGAAATTCGTTAACTACTGGCGCGGTACCGGTGGGACCAAGGCCGATTGGGTGGCGACGTGGCGAACGTGGATGCTCAAGGCGCAAGAGTACGCTCAGCGCTTCCCAACACGGCAAGGCGCTACAGGGGCAGGGTTGAACATGGATGACACCAGCTGGGCTGATGATTTGGGGGATGTGTGATGAAACAGGTATCCGTAACTGCACAGCGTGCGCTGGCTGCTGGTATGGGGGGCGCTCCAGCCGTACCCCGTGAGGTTGATCAGGACACTGCCCTGGTGGTGAACAAGCTGTTCCGTGAGCTGCAGGCGATATTCCCGGCGTGGAAGCAGGCTTGGCCAGATGCTCAGGCCCTGAGCACCGCCAAGCGCAATTGGATCAAGGCGTTCATGGCGGCCGAGATCACTCGGATTGAGCAGATTCGCTTTGGCCTGGCCGCGGCTCGCACGTCCGGCAGTGACTTCATGCCCAGCGCGGGCAAGTTTGTGAAGTGGTGCGAGCCGACACCCGAGATGCTTGGCTTGCCGTCGACTGAAAGGGCGTTTCGAGATGCTTTGCGCATGGCGCACCCGGCCATGGGTTCGCGCATTGATGACCCAACCGCATGGGCCCACTTGGCCGTGCGTCACGCTGCGATTGAGGCTGGATTGTACAGCCTTGGTCGTCTGCAGATGGATCCGGCACGCGCTCTCTTTGAAAGGGCCTACGGGATCACATGCAAGATGGTGTTGGCTGGTGAGCCGCTACGGGAGATTCCCAAGGCTTTGCCCGCTACCCCATCTGCGCCGGCCGACCCCCAAAAAGCCCGCTCCGCAATTGCAGCGATGCGCGCAGCGCTTGCCGGGGAGGCCGTCCAGTGAACAACGAACGCCGCATGCAACTTGATCTGCGTACTTCTGTGAACCGCCTGACCGGCATGGGTTACGAGGTCGTAAACCGCAACCCGCTGAAGCTGACGCGCAGAGGCTGCCCGGTTGGGTGGATCCATTACAAGAGCTGGCTGGTTGAGACTCGAGAGTCCACTGCCATGGATCCCCATGGTGTCGATGCGGGCGGGAGTGATGCATGACCCCCGAAGAACACTCTGCGGTGCGTGCTGGATTGAATCTGGCGACTCTACCTGCCGATGTTCGGGCAGAGATAGCGGCGGACCGGGCGTGGTGCCTGCAGGTAGACGCCAAGGTGAAGCAGGAAGCCAGCCGGATATGTTTGTTGAGCCGGTTCAAGGCGGAGGCAGCATTGCGGCAGTTGGGCGATCTGGAGCCGCTGGTACGGGCCCAGCTGAACACGATGAAGTCCAGGGGGAAGCGTGAGCGCAATGAAAACGGTCAGTGAGGTGGTGTTGTGGTGGCTGAGCCGCATCGAAGGCGACCGCACACGCTCCGAGAAGTACCGGGCGAGCATGGGCAGTCTGATGCGCAAGCATGTGATCCCCAAGGTGGGCAAGGTGAAGCTGCGCAAGTTGGACCGCGTGGTGCTGGATGACCTGATGGTATTCCCGATGCATCAAAGCCTGAAACCGCGGACAGTGCAGAAGGCGCTGCAGGGTATGCGGCAGGCTTTCCGGATGGCGTCAGACCAAGGGCGCATCGATACCAACCCGCTGAACGGCACCACTTTCCGCGACTTCTATAAGGGCAAGCTGCGACCCAAGCCCGCGGCATTGTCGCGCGTCGACCTGGGTGAGCTGGTTCGGCATCTGGTGTCCACGTTCAATGCAGACCCCGCCAAGGGCATGCTGCCGCTGATGATGTTGGCGCACGGTACCCGCATTGCTGAGACGATCATGGCCCGCTGGTCGCATATCTCCCTTGATGAGCGGGTGTGGGTGATACCGGAGGCAAACACCAAGAGCCGTCGTGAGCATGTGCTGCCACTCACGCCCCAGGTGCTGGGCCTGCTCGATCGATACCGTAAGGCATTGCCAGATCCGCGATTGAAGGCGGCATGGGTATTCCCTGTACGCGGAGGGGCACGGCTGGCTGATACCAGCGCTCATGCCCTTATGCGTGATGTAAGCAACAGGCAGTGGACCAGCCATGACCTACGCAAGTTGATGAGATCGAGCCTGGCGGATATCGGTATTGACCACATGGTGGGCGAACTACTGATCAACCATACCTTGGGCGTGACCACCGAGACTTACATCACCCGGGACGTTATGGAGCGGCGCAGGGCAGCTCTGGAGCGCTGGCATGACCGGCTCGATGAATTGGGTTTTGCTGATGCACATGGAATAAAAGTGGCTGTTCCTGCATTTCTGCCGAACGGCGCAAGCGTAGAGCAGGCGGGCACTATAGCCGATTCCTGCGTTTCTCAATGGGGAGGGTGTAGATAGCCATGAAAAGGGTAAATCCACTGAAAAACATGCAGGCGCTGGGTAGGCTCAAGGCCGGCAAGATGAACCAGACCGAGGCTGCCTATGCCCGCAAGCTGGAGCTGATGAAGGCCGCGGGTGAGATTGCCTGGTACAACTTCGAGGGCCTGAAGTTCAGGCTGGCTGATAACACCTTCTATACGCCTGACTTCCCGGTGATGTGTGCTGACGGCGTGATGGAGATACATGAGGTCAAAGGCTTCTGGACTGATGACGCCCGGGTGAAGATCAGGCTGGCGGCTGAGTTGTTCCCGTTTCGGTTCGTGGCGGTGAAGAAGGGCAAGGGAGGCCAGTGGGCTTATGAATATTTCGATTGATTGGGAGCGCGTGGAGCCTGGCCTTGATGTGTGGGAAACCGAAGACGGGTACCGCAGAGAGGTGTATGCGTGCGGCGATCAGCAGCAGTTCGTATGCAAGGCCCCGGACGGCTCCACCTTCTTTAGCCACAACCCCGCAGACATTGACCGCTGCGTGCACATCCACCGAGAGGGCGACTGAATGACCCACCATAAAAAGGCCCTACCGCCTCTGGATCCGTGCACAGCCTGTGACAACTCCGGGGTGGTGCCAGGCGTATTCCATGAGCTCGATTGCGCTGTTTGCGATGGGGTCGGCTGGTTGCCGGTGGCAGGCGTGGACATCACCCAGCACCTGGGGCGATCGATGGCAAAGATGATCAAGATGAACAGGATTTTGCGGGCTACTTCGGCACAAGGCGAAGTTGAGTATCACCCCCAGTCTGGCCGGGCTGGGGTACGCGGTAACTTTGTGGGCGACTGAGGGCAGAACCGTGACGGTATATAGAGACGCAGGGCACTGCATAGCAAGGGTGATGTCAATCGAAACCAATGACTCGACCGCCAAAGCAGGCTGGCAGATGCTTTGCGAGTCTGGCTGGCCAGAGCTTCGCGGCTCGTCTGACCTGACGGCAGAAGATCGGCTGACACAGGACTGCATAGCCAGGGCAATACTGCATAAGTACATGGACGCAGCGACTTGGCATGCCATCGTCGCTAAATACTCGATCAATGACGTGGAGGTCGGACAGTCTGTTGGCTGGCTGATACCGCGCATTGATAGCCCTGCTCCGCACCTGTTCAAGACCAAATGCACGACCTGCTGGGCAGCTCCTACGCGCCTTCCTGATTCGTTTTATGAGGTTCAATCATGGGACTGCGACGGCAACCCGGACGGGACGCTGCGCCGCTGGAAGTCATTGACCAGGAAGTGGCTGAACGAGCGTGTAAACGAGGCGCACGAACAAGTATCATCAATCATGAGTTTTCAGGGGTTAATTATTGCGGAAAATATGAATTCTCAGCAAAAAGAGCTTGCTTGTTAGCGAACAAACGAACAATATATCTCCATATTGCGGTTTTACCGCTTTGAAAAGCCCTGGCCATTGTGTCGGGGCTTTTTTTTGGGCTGCGAAAAGGCATAAGCGCGGATAGCACCGCACACCAAAAGCACCGGTAAGCCTACCAGCAAGCAGCCCGCCCAATTTCCAAAAGATCCCGCGCCTCTGATTCAAGCCGGGACCACCCTGTTCCCTGGCCATCCACCGCATCCTTGCTTATAGGCGGATCAGCGCTGTGCGCATGGCCGGGACTTAACCATAGGACGCCTTATGTCTAACCAGCTAGCCAATGAAGTCACCATAGCCGTAGCGAAGGCAGCACCAGCGCTCGCGGTAGTGGGTACAGGCGTCACCGGCACAATTAACTGGACTGACGTGGCGTACATGCTGACGGCTGCATACATGGCCCTTCAGATAGTCCTGCTGATTCCTAAATACAGGGATATGTTCCGTGATTGGCGCAAAAAGTCGTGAACATCGTTCAGAAGGCGCTGATTGCTGGCTCTTTAGCTATGGCCGGTTCCATTGTTGGCTACTACGAAGGGCGGGAGCTGATCGGCTATCTGGACCCTGTAGGGATTCCAACCATCTGCGATGGCCATACAGCCACGGCAAAGCTGGGACAGGTAAAGACTGACGCAGAGTGTGAAGAGCTGCTTCAGCAGGATCTAGGCTGGGCTCTTGCCGCCGTCGATAAGCACTTGCCAAGCGTGCCGCCTGCAACAAGGGCAGCGCTGGGATCGTTCGTCTATAACGTGGGCGTCGGCAACTTTGAATCATCCACGCTACTGCGCAAGGCCAAGGCCGGCGACATGGTAGGCGCCTGTAATGAGCTGCCCCGGTGGGTGTATGCCAAGGGGCGGAAGCTGAATGGCCTAGTCACTCGACGTGAGTCAGAGCGCCAACTGTGCCTTGAGGGCCTGAAGCATGACAAAGATCCTGATCAGCGTGATCGCGGCCCTGTTGCTGTGCTTGGGCCTGCTCTGGTGGCAGCTCGATAGTAAGACCGAAAGCCTTGGCACGGTCAAAGGCCAGCTTGAACAGTCACAGGCAGCAGTCGAAAGCATCCGGGCCACGCTCAAGCTACAGCGTGAACTGATCGCCGATGCGGCAGAGTTCGACCGCCGCACAACACAGGAACTGACTGATGCACAGACAGAGAATGACCGTCTCGCTGCTGCTGTCGCTGCTGGTACTAAGCGGCTGCGCATCAAAGCAGATTGCCCCAGAGTGCCCGATACCACCAGCACCCCCAGCCTGGATGATGCAGGAACAGCCGAGCTCTCTGCCGATTCTCGACCGGATTATTACGCCCTACGAAAACAACTCACCCTGACAGAGAAGGCGCTCAAGGGATTGCAGGAGTATGTGGGGCTCGTTTGTTTGAGAGGTGATAGCTAATGGCCGCTTTCAGCTTGCCAGCGCATGAGCGTGGAGAGATTGCCGATGTGAGGATGCGAAGAGGCTTTCGCGGAACTCTTGTGGTCCAGGTCAGATACAAGATGGCACGGCCAGGGATACCAATGCCTGGAAGACCGACCGAGTACCAAGACGCCGGCCTTTCCGCATGGAGGGACGCAGATGCCGAAAACCTAAGAGAAGCCTGTGCGCTCCATATACTGGTGTCGTCCAAGTGATCAGGGTAGTTCAAAAGGGCTTTGGCAAAGCCAGAGAGGCAATGGTAAAGGCAGATAAGCAGGTGGCGTTTGCCACGGCTGTAGCGCTAACCAAGACGGCAATCATTGCCAAGGGTGAGATTGAGGAAGAGATGGCCCGCGTGTTTGATCGCCCCACCAAATTCACCATGAAAAGCCTACGCATCATCCCAGCAAAGAAAGACAAATTGTTTGCTGCTGTTGATATGAAGAACGAGGCAGACAAGGCCGCTCCTGCAACCACCTGGCTTAACCCGCAGATCGATGGCGGCGGGCGCAGGGATAAGGCCAGTGAGCGCAGCCTCAGGGGCAGAGGCATCCTGCCAGCTGGAAAGTTCATAGCGCCTGGACGCAATGCAAAGCTCGATAGGTTCGGCAACCTTAGCAGGGGCGCGATAATCAAGGCGTTGTCAGGTATAGGCGGTCTGTCCGAACAAGGCTACACAGCCAACGCATCATCCAGTACGCGCAGTAAGCGCAAGGGTAATGCAAAGACTTACTTCGTTATGAAACGAGGTAGCACGCCAATAGGGATTGCAGAGCGCACAAGCCGCAATCGCATGCAGGTACTGATAGCGTTCACCCGCCGCCCAAGCTACAGCAGGCGCTTGAACTTCTACGGAGTGGGCAACAAAGCCATTGATAAGAACCTCGCTGATGAGTTCCGCAAGGCTTATGCGAAAGCTATAGCCACCGCCCGGTAGCATGCCCCTATAGGCCCCCCCTTTTGGGTCCTTCCCGGTGGGGGTGGGCATCACGGGTAATTCGAGGCGCGTTCTATATCTACTTACGACATTTTCCCCAGCCGCAAGTTGTTGTTTCCAAATGACAAAATCAGAACCGAAAAAGCAGCGCGGCTGGCTGAACAAATCCGAGATGGCCGCGAGCCTCGGAATATCCGTGCAAGCCTTTGACAAATGGCGAGTTGAGCCTGTCGAGCGCATTGGCCGCGAAGCCTTTTACACCAGCCGTTCAGTGGTCGATAACCGCCTGGCTCATGCCGAGCGGACACGCCAACCTGACGAAGATGAAGAGGATGGCGGAACTGATGCCCGGCTTCAGCAGGAGCGGTTGCGGTTAACTGCAGCACAGGCCGAGGGGCAGGAACTCAAGAATGAGGTGACCAAGCGTAATCTGGTGCCGGTCGAGTTCGCCACGTTCGCGCTGTCCAGGCTCTCCGCAGAGGTCGCATCGATACTCGACACGCTGCCGCTGACGATCAAGCGCAAGCACCCAGATATAGAGACTCGGCAAATGGACACTTTGCAGCGCGAACTGGCCAAGGCGCGAAACCAAGCCGCCACCCTGGACGAACGACTGGACACCTTACTGGATGACTATCTCGCTTCCGCAGACCTATGAGCTGAAGCGGGCGGTACGTCGCGGCCTTGCGTCTCTGGCAAAGCCGGTCCCGGTAACAGCGGTCGAGTGGGCCAACGAGAACTTTTATCTATCCAGTGAATCGAGTTATCAGGAAGGCCGCTGGGAAACGCTTTATTACCAGACTGCCATTCTCAACAGCATGGGCAATGACGAGATCCGCACGGTCAACGTGATCAAGTCGGCGCGCGTTGGTTACTCGAAGATGCTGATTGCAGCGACCGGTTATCAGGTCGAGCACAAGCGCCGCAATATTCTGGTGCTGCTGCCCACTGATGGCGCTGCTCAAGGCTTTATGAAGTCCCAGATTGAAACAATGATCCGAGACGTTCCGCCCGTTCTGGATCTGGCGCCGTGGTATGGCACGAAGAGCCGCGACAACACGCTGGATACAAAGCGCTTCACGCACGGCAAGCAGCTCTGGTGCCGAGGCGGCGCGGCTGCGAAGAACTACCGCGAGCTCTCAGCGGACACCGTGATCTATGACGAGTTGGCGGCATTTTCGCCAGACGTTGAGAAGGAAGGCAGCCCGACATTCCTGGGCGACAAGCGCACAGAAGGCTCGACGTTCCCTAAATCAATCAGGGGATCGACACCCAAGACCAAGGGTGATTGCCAGATTGAGGCAGCGGCCAGCGAGTCTCCGCACCTGTTCAGGCTTCACGTTCCCTGCCCGCACTGCCAGACATTGCAGGATCTCAAATGGGGCGGCAAGGATTGCGACTACGGCATCAAGTGGGATCCTGACACACCGCTCAATGCCTGGTATGTGTGCGAGCACTCCGGTTGCGTGATTCAGCAGTTTGAATTGCAGGAGCACCTGCAGAACAACCCGGACAAGTGCCGGTGGATTTGCGAGAAGACCGGGATCTGGACCTGCGATTCCTACGACTTCTTTGATGGTGATGATCTGATTTCAACACCAGAGGCCGTCAGCTGGCACGTCTGGACGGCATACAGCCCCTTTACCACCTGGGGGCGGATTGTTCTGGACTTCATCAAAGCCAAGTCTGACCCGAACAAGCTCAAGACGTTTGTGAACACTACGCTCGGCGAAACCTGGGACGACGATCAGGGCGAAAAGGTCGAGTGGGAACATCTGCATGCCCGCCGCGAAATATGGCAGGGCGTCGTCCCTGCTGAGGCTTGCGCTCTGGTTGGCGGCATCGACACACAGGATGATCGCTACGAGGGGCGAGTATGGGCATTTGGCCCCGGCGAAGAGAGCTGGCTGGTGGCTCGCTGGATATTGCACGGCGACCCGGCCAGCGAAGAGCTGCGCCGCAAGGTTGGCGTTGAGCTTCACAGTCTGTACACCCGCGCAGATGGCGTGCCGATGAAGGTCGAGCGCTGGTGCTGGGACTCAGGCGGTCATTATACCGATGAGGTCTATGAGGAAAGCCGCAAGCACGGTCCGCAGTGGGTTGTCCCTATCAAGGGCGCGAGCACCTACGGCAAGCCGATTGCCAACTTCCCGCGAACCCGTACCAAGGCCCGCGTATACCTGACCGAAGTCGGCACCGATAACGCGAAAGAAATCATATTTAACCGATTAAAGATTCAGCCGCAGCCTGGAGTACAGGTGCCCGGATGTATCCATCTGCCTGCCAATGACGACATCTGCGATGAGTCCGAACTCAAGCAGCTGACCGCAGAAAGCAAGGTAATGAAGATCGAGAAAGGTCAGCGCACCTACCGTTGGGACGCAAAAGGCCGCAGGAACGAAGCGCTCGATTGCTATGTGTACGCGCTTGCCGCACTGCGTATCAGCCAGCAGCGCTTCGGATTAAACCTTGAAACCCATGTACTTGAGCCTGCGCTTGCACAGGCTCAGACAGAAGAGCGGCCACGCGCCCGCTCAACCTATTGGAGTCGCCCCTGATGGCCTACACAGAAGAGCAGTACCGCGAACTGCAGGCAGCAATTGCAGAAGGCGCGCTGGTAGTTCGCCACGGCGACCGGACAGTGACATACCGCTCGCTCGATGAAATGCAGCGGATATTGCAGATGATGTCTGCTGATCTGGGGCTGTCCGGGGGCGCTGGTAACTCAGGGCGCCGTCTCGCCTCTTTCTCGAAGGGCTACTGATATGGCTGTGATCGATAGTCTGTTCCCAGGCTTCGCGGCCAAGCGCGCGGAATACCGGCTGAAGAAGCTGCGCACCGATGCGGCTATTGGCATCCTTGAGCGCAAGTTCGATGGAGCGGGCGGAGGTCGCCGCAACGAAGGCTGGCGGGCAACTGGCTCTGATGCAAACGCAGAGAACGGCCCAGCCCTTGCGGTCCTGCGCGCACGCGCTAGAGAGCTGCGGCGCAACAATCCTTATGCCGAGCGAGCTATCAGCGGGATTGCTGACAACGTGGTCGGCGCCGGTATCGTGCCCCGGCCTATTACCAAGAATGAAAAGCAAGCGGCCACCATCACTGCCAAGTGGGCAGAGTGGGGCGAGACGCGAGCCTGTGATGCAGACGGGATCGAAAACTTCTATGGCATCCAGCACAAGGTCATTGAGGCAGCAGCAGAAAGTGGCGAATGCCTGATCCGCCGCCGTCGCCGGTTCGTTTCGGACGGCCTGCCTGTGCCGTTACAGATTCAGGTGCTCGAAGCCGACTTTCTGGATGAAGCCAAGAGCGGCACCAACGGCAACAACCTGATCATCCAGGGCGTCGAGTTTGGACCGCTGGGAAATCGCACCGCCTATTGGTTGTTCGATGAGCACCCCGGCGCCAGTACCGGCATGCGCACAATGGTATCGCGCCGCGTGCCCGCGTCAGACGTGGCCCACATATTCCTGCCTAAACGGGCCGGGCAGTCACGCGGATACACCTGGCTGGCTCCGGTCATGCAGCGCCTGCGCAACTTTGACGAAATGGAAGACGCTGTAATGGAGCAGGCCAAGATAGCGGCCTGCTTTGCAGTCTTTATTACCAAGGACGACACGGGCGTCAATGCAGCCAGCCAGCCTCTGATTGATCGGGTTGAGCCTGGATTGATTCAGGAACTAGGCATAGGCCAGACCGCCACATCCACACCTCCCCCCACGTTTAACGGCTATCAGGCTTATTCATGGCAGGCACTGCACGCCATCGCTGTGGGTCTAGGCATCCCGTATGAACTGATGACCGGCGACATGAAGGGCGTCAACTTCTCATCAGGGCGCATGGGCTGGCTGCATTTTGCCCGCCGCGTTGATGTGTGGCAGTGGCGAATGATGATACCGCAGCTCTGCGAGCCGATCTGGGAATGGTTCATGGAGGCGCACGCGCTTACTCCGGGCGGCGCGAACATCGAAGCGCGAGCCGAGTGGGTGCCGCCCCGCCGTGAAATGGTCGATCCGAAGTCTGAAATAGAAACGGTCAAACAGCGGTTGCGCAATGGATTGGCCACCTGGCCGGACGCCTTGCGCGAGCTTGGCATCACTGACCCGACCGCCCATGCGAAAGAGATTCAGGCATCCAACAAGCTGATGGATGAGCTTGGCCTGATTCTCGACTTCGACCCGCGCCACCTGACCGGGGCAGGCATTAACCAGATGCCCCAGGAACCTGCAGCACCCGAAGAGGAAACCACCGATGACAGCGATTGATAAAACGCTGGAAACGCCGATGCTCAGTCTCCGCGCCGCCGTGCGTCCAGAATCGCTGAACATCGACGACCGAACCGTCGAGATCACATGGACTACTGGCGCAAAAGGCCGGCGCTTTGCCTTTGATATCGGCACCTATAACGAAGAGCTGGAAGTAAGCGACACCGCAGTGCGCCTTGAGCGACTGAACAACGGCGCCCCTTTCCTCAACTCTCACTCTCAGTGGGAGTTGCGCGACGTGATCGGCGTTGTTGAGAAGGCATGGATTGAGGGTGGCGAAGGCCGCGCCCTGATCCGCTTCAGCCAACGCGAAGATGTCGCCGATATATTGCGCGACGTGCAGGATCGCATTTTGCGCAATATCAGCGTCGGCTATGTCGTGCATCGCTACGAAATCATGGAAGACGCCGAAGAAAAATACCCCACTTATCGCGCTATCGATTGGGAGCCAATGGAGCTGTCTCTTGTGCCAATCGGCTTTGACGATGGCGGCAAGGTTCGTAGCGCCAATACCCCTGATGAAGATCAGAGCAAGCAATATCCAACCGTGTTTCAGATTCGTCAGGCAGAGCCTGTCGTAGACCAGGCCGCCGTGGCCACCACCAATGAGGAACTACCCATGACCGATGAAGCCCGCGCGGCCACTGAGCAAGCGCAAATCGAGATCCGCAAGCAAGCTCAGGAAGACGAGCGCGCACGCGGTACCAGCATCCGCCAGATGGCCAAGAAAGTTGGCCTGGATGACAAAACCGCAGAAGACATGATCTCCCGTGGTATCTCTGTCGCTGATGCAAATTCAGAGGCGATTGATGCCTTGGCCACGCGTCAGACTGAAACCCAGCCTGAAACCCGCAACAGCCAGGCCACTGTCACCAGCACTGTTGATGCCAGCGTTCAATTGGCTAAGCGCAACGCAATGCAGAACGCGCTGATGAATCGCTGCGACCCCAGCGTCAAGCTGGAAGAAGGCGCCCGCGAGTTCCGTGGATCGCGTCTGATCGACATGGCGCGCGACTCTGTGGAAATGGCCGGTGGTAATCCACGCGGCATGACTCCGCAGGAAATCGCCCGCGCTGCTTTGGGTTGTGATCGCAGTGCCATGCGCGCAGCTGGCATGCACACCACCAGTGATTTCCCGATCCTGTTGGGCTCGACCGTTAACCGCTCGCTGCGTTCAGCCTACGAGCTGGCCCCGCAAAGCTGGCGCCCTCTGGGCCGTCAGACCAGCGTGCCTGATTTCCGCGCCGTTACTCGCGCAGCGCTTGGCGACATCTCCGCGCTGGAGAAGGTCAACGAGCACGGCGAATACAAGTACGGCAGCGTTGGTGAAGAAGGTGCGCCGCTGAAGGTTGGCAAGTTCGGCAAGATCATTGCTATCACCTGGGAGTCGATTGTGAATGACGACCTCGGCGCGATGACCCGCATCCCCCAAGCATTGGGCGCAGCCGCCGCACAGACTGAATCCAACGTGGTCTGGGATCTGTTGCTGGGCAACCCCAACTTCACCGATGGGACCGCGGTCTTCGCGGCTGGCCACGGCAACTTGGCTGCCTCTGGTGGCGCAATCAACACCACAACCCTGGGCGCTGCCCGCGCTTCTATGCGCAAGCAGAAGTCCATTGGCGGCAGCTTCCTGAACGTCGCTCCCGAGTATCTGGTGGTTGGCCCTGACAAAGAGCTCGAAGCATTCCAGTTCACCAGCTCTCAGTACGTCCCGGCCAAGAATGCGGATATCAACGATATGCGCAACGTTTCGCTGACCGTCATCGTGGATGCGCGCATCACGGGCAACCAGTGGTATCTGTACGCCGCGCCTGGCGTTGTAGACACCTTCGAGTATGCCTATCTGGAAGGCGAGCAGGGCGTGTTCACCGAAACCCGCGAAGGCTTCGAGGTGGACGGCATGGAGATCAAGGCACGCTTGGTGTTTGGCGCAGCATGGATCGATTATCGCGGCGCCTACAAGAACGGCGGCGCTTAATACCAACCCTTTCTGAGCGCCTTCGGGCGCTTATCCCCCTTCCGTTATTCGAGGTGAACACATGAAGAACTTCATTCAACACGGTGACATGATTACCGTAATCGCCACCGCAATCACTCTTTCGGGTGATCTGGTGCGCGTAGGCAGCATCCTGGGCGTGGCCGCAACTGATGCAGCCATCGGCGAGGAAGTAGAGCTGAAAACAACCGGCGTCTTCGACCTGCCAAAGACCAGCACGCAAGCCTGGACTGTTGGCCTTCCGGTCTACGCCATCGCGGGCACCAGCGTTCTGACATCTGTCCCGGGCACCGGCAATTACTTGGTGGGCGTGGCTGCTGCTGTAGCTGCTAACCCCTCCGCTGTTGGCCGCGTTCGCCTGAACGGCACGCTCGGCCTTGCGGTAACGGCGTAATGAGCTGGGCCAGCATGCGCAACCGCATGAACCAAAAGACCATGCGCACGCTCACTGATGGCCTTGCTACCTACACCGACCGGAACGGCACCACATACCCTCCGATCCAGATCATGGTCGATTTCAATATCGAGCGTACTGGCCCGGAGGGCGTGTACTTAACCGATCAGGTGGGTATCACTTTCAACGCATCAGACCTCAGTGAAGCAGGCCGTACCGGCATTTTCGTTTATGACTGCCGGCGCTTCATTGTGGAAGATGAAATCGCCAATGACGGCCATGTGATAACCGTTGCCTGTATGGAGCAAACATGAACCCGTTAAGCGAATTGCGCCGCGCGCTGATTACCAGGCTGGGCGAAATCAGCCCGGCCAATGGTTATCTCACATCGGCAGGAAGCCGCGTTGAATCGGGATGGTTCAGTGAGGTGATCAAGTCCAGCAAAAGCGCGTACCCGATGATCGTTGTCCAGAAGGGCAGGGATGGCCCGCCAGAACATGGCCCAACGCAGCTAAAGCTGTCACGGGCGTTCTTCGTCTTTGGATCAGTTGACGCGGGTATTGATGGGTATGAAGACGCGCTGGATGACATCGAGCACGACATTCTAATGACCCTTATGCCGAATGTTGGCCGGTCTATCGCTTGGGCGCCGAGAGGCTCAACCAAGATAAACATAGGCACGCCAGAGCAGGTACCCCCAGGAAACGGAGAGAAGGCCGCAACGGTCCTGATCCCCGTCGAACTGAGCTTAATCATCGGGCCGTAACAGCCCTTGAAGAACCCACACAGACCCGCTTCGGCGGGTTTTTTATGTCCAGAGGAAACCCGCAATGAATGACCCAAGAGGCGCTTTTGTCGGCACAGGCAAGATGTACCTTGCCGATATCGACACTCCCGAGAAGCTGATATTTATTGGCAACTGTTCGTCCTTGAACTATGAGGCGCAGTTCAGCGATCTGGAGCAAACCGATTTCACAACTCCCGGTGGCGGGCTCGATGCGAGCATTTCGCGCATCACTGCGATGAACGTCTCCTACACTGCTCACCACTTCAACAAGGCCAATATTGCCCGCGCTTTGCGTGCAACGGTTACCGACCGGGCTGCAGGTACTGTGACCGATGAAGCGCACACAGCTTACCTGGGAGCGCTGGCAAAGACGGCCTACCCAAAGCCCAGTGCGGTAGTGGTAAAAAATGCGGCAGGCGATGTGACCTATACGGTCGATGTGGATTATGTGCTGTCTGATGGCGGGATTGAGGTAATTGAAGGAAGCACTATTGCCGACGATTCAGCAATCACCATCAGCTACGACTACCCCGCGTTTGCCGATATTCAGGCAATGACCCAGAGCAACAAGAAGTTCCGGCAGGTGTTTATTGGCCTGAACGAGGCGCGCACTGGCAAGCCGATGATTGTCGACGTTCACCGCATAAGCCACAGCCCCTCAAGCCTTGGCCTGATTGGTGACGACTTTGGCGCAATGGAGTTTACAGGCAAAGCTGAGAAAGATCCGACCAAGGTTGGCTCGGATGTCAGTAAGTACCTGTACCTTCAGGACGTAGACTAAGTTGTGCTACATTCCTTCCTGTCTATCAGGGAGGGATGCCCTTGTTTTACTTCGTAGCACTCTTAATTGCTCTATCTTCGAGCCAAGCATTTTCGGCTAACGTATTCAAATGCCTGCTTCCGAACGGGCAGGTCCAATTCTCGGACAGGCCCTGTGATGCAGCTGCTCAGGAAGAGAAAATAGAGGTTAAGGCCCAAGTAATTGGGGGGTCGTTTGCGCCTTCAGAAGAGCTTCGAGTAGAGCAAGACTTGCGGCGAATTCGTGGCGAGCGAAGAGCGATTGAAAGACGCTACGATGCTGCGCAGCAACAATTTGCTAAAGCGCCGTGCAGGGACTTCAGCAGTACCACTTTGCGAACGCTTATTGTCAGGCGGCAAGTTGTAGCGGGGATGACGAAGAGCGACGCGGTTCGCTCTTGGGGCCCGCCAAGCAGGGTCAATGGATCGCAGCACGCCTACCATTGGGAAAAAGATGGGCCCTCGTACTTTTATACTCAAAACGGCTGCGTTAGATCTGTAACCGGCACGTATGGTGGATAGTTTTTGATGTGCTACATTCCTCTTTATCTATCAGGGAGGAATGTATGAACTGTCCAAAGTGTAATTATGAGCCGACGATGGCTGAGCAGACGAATAGCCCGAATATCTGTCCTAGCTGCGGCGTCGTTTATGCCAAAGTTAAAGCACAGCAAGAAAATCGGTCTGGTATTAACTACGGTCCGTCCGTGCTAGATCAGATGTCTATGCACGCAAAGAACGCCAAGGAGTCGGTTAGAGCAGGAAGAGCCAGGCGTGCAGAGGCTGAGCTGACCTCTGCTTCTGAAACGGTAATCACCAACATCAAGATACCTTTTGGTAGCCTTATCTGGCTGATGACAAAGTTGATACTTGCGGCATTGCCGGCCCTTGCTTTAGCGGTAGTGATACTCACGATGCTTGTTTCCGTTCTCGGTGGAGCTTTTTCCGGGTACAAAAACTTTTCAGAGCGAACCAGTCTTTACTCGGACGAGCCTGCAGCCAAATCGCTAGATGCTGAGTCCGATACATCGCTCCCCGAAATTAAGCCCAAAAGGCAAGAAGTATTAAATACCTGTAAAAACTTCGAAAGCTTTGCCGAAGTTATTATGATCGGGCGCCAGGGTGGCGTCTCAATGTCTACTGCCATGGGCGATGGAGCCAGTGAGCTGTTAAATCATATTGTGGTTAATGCATATGAAAAGCCGCGGTATCGTGGCGATGAGATGCAGCGAATGGAGGTTGAGGATTTCAAAAACGATGTCTATCTAGAGTGCGTTAACAACAGGAGTTAGCGCGCTTTAATAATAATAAACCCGCTTAGGCGGGTTTTTTTATGTCCGGAGAAAGTCAAATGCACCATGAAATTCTATTTCCAGCCCGCGAATTCGTTTTGATAGGCGCTAAAAAGGTCGAGGTAAAGCCCGTTCGTTTCGCGCACTTTGAAAGCTTCGGCAAGGCTGCTGGCAATGCCATCGCTATGGCAGCAAGTCAGACGGTTGAGCAGCTATACGTTTATGCCAGCAAGTCAGGAGTCCTGCTCGACATCCTTGTTCCCTGCACCAGTCTAAGCAAGTGGCGCATCAAGCGCCTTCCTGCCGTGGTTGCGGTTCAGCTGATGTTTGAGGTGATCCGAATCAATAAGGATTTTTTCGAGCAAGCCCTGGTAAGCGCGGAGAAGGCGCTGGCTGGGGCGCAGTAGTTCAGCAGCTAATCAGCGCTGGCCACAGGCTTGACGATGTTAAGCAGTACACCTTGCCGCAGATGCAGTTGTTCGCCAATGAGGTCGCAGCGCGAGACAAGCAGGCGCTAAAGCACATGGCGATAGCAGCGCGCTCGGCAAACGCCAAACAGCAAGACTTTGAAAAAATGATGAGGCAACTCGATGGCTAGGCAAATCAAAACGCAGCTGGTCGTCGAGGGTAAGAACAACGCCAGCAAGGCATTCAATCAGGCCGAGAAGCAACTTGGGGGCATAAGCTCTGCCGCAAAGAAAGCCGGCGCGGCCTTGCTTGGTGCCTTCTCTGTTGTCGCTATTGGCAACTGGGTAAAAAACAGCATCGATGCTGCCGATGAGGCCCGCAAGCTGGCGCAGTCTGCCGGCCTGACGACCGAAGCATTCACTGGCCTGCAGTTCGCGGCTGGGCAGTCTGGCGTATCAGTTACAGACCTTTCCGGCGCGATCACCAGGCTTAGTAGATCCATGTCTGACGCAGCCAACATTGGGGGGCGTCCTGCCGAGGTCTTTCAGCAGCTTGGCGTATCCGTGCGAGATTCAGAGGGCAATCTACGATCTGCTGATTCTGTACTTTCCGACCTGGCTGACACGTTCCAGGCTATGCCTGATGGCGTGGCCAAGACTGCGGCGGCCGTTGAGCTGCTGGGACGATCGGGCGCCAAGCTGATTCCGCTTCTGAATGGTGGAGCCGAAGGAATAAAGGCCCTTACTGATCAGGCTGAGAGATTAGGGCTGGTAATCACTGACGAGCAGGCTATCGCATCAGAACGCTTTAACGACACGCTGGCGGCGTTGGAAGGTGTATCAAAAGGTGCGGCAAACACTGTTGCAGCAGAGCTGTTGCCGGTCCTGAATGAGATGAGCGGGCTATTGCTTAGCCTGGGAGAAAATGGAGAGAGCGCCGGATATTTCGCTAAGGCATTGGGTTTTTCTTTTCGCATAGTTGCGACAGAGATAATGGTTTTTCTGACAGCTCTTGGCGCTGTTGGTGGGTTGATAATTGCTACAGGAAAGGCGGCTCTAGCTGCGGCAACCGGGGACTTTGACGAAGCTGCGCAGATATTCAAGGATTACGGGCTCGAAACTGAAAAATCTGCAAAAGATACGGCCACCAGGATCAAGAAGCTATGGAGTGGTGAGCTAGCAGAAGAAGGCGCGGCAGCAGCTAAGGTAGTGGGCGACTTTCGAGAAGCAGAGCAGGCCGCAAAAGCCGCTGCCATTGAAGGCAACAAGGCATTTGCCAAGTCCTATAACGACACGCTTAGCATTGCCAAATCCGCGCTGCGTGAACTGATTAGCGAAGAAAAGAAAGCGCAAAAGGAAATTGAGGATCTACGCAAAGACCGGCTGGACATTGAGCAGAAGTACGCCGAGGCAATAGCTGGCTTCAGCGGTGGCCCTGGCGGTCCGTCATACGCGAACGCCCAGGATCTCAAACTGGATGCTCAGCAACGATTAAGGCAAGGCGATGTCGAGGGCGCGCAGAAGTCCGCAGAGGCCGCGCTCAAGATGCTGTCCGATCTGGCTGCTGCCGGCGAGAACACCTATGGATTTGAAGGCTTCGCAAATGAACTGAAGTCGATAGAGCTGGCAGCCAATGACCTTGAGCGCACCAATGCCGAGGAAAAGCTGGCAGCAATCGGCACTCAGGTTGAGGTGCTGAATGCCAAGATTGCCGCGCTCACAGAGTTTGACATCAAGCTGGAGCTGGCCGAAACAGAGAAGCAGAAAATCATCACGCAGATGGAAGAGCTGCGGAAGTTGCTGGGCCAGCCTATTTCTATCCAGGCACAACTGGCAACCGCGTCTGCGCCTGTTCAGAAGCTCGCAACCGGTGGCCGAGTAAACGGCCCAGGCACCGGCACCAGCGACAGCATCATGGCCCGCCTATCTAATGGCGAGTACGTCATCAAGGCCGCTGCGGTGCGCAAGTATGGCGCACACATGTTCGACAATCTCAACGGGATGCGCGTGCCGAAGTTCGCAGACGGCGGCATGGTCGGCAGCGTATCGGCAGCAGGCGGCAACGGCTCGACATTGAACCTGTCGCTTGATGGGCAGAATTATTCTCTTAGCGGCCAGGCAGACACTATTGCTGACCTGGCCAACGCTGTTCGCAAAGCCAACTTGAAGCGCAGGTAAACCATGACACAGCTCGTTTTAGGCGGCATCCCGGTTAGCCTGCACACCGGAGAGCCTGCGCACAGTTACGGCTATGTGGGCGGTCGCACAGATGTAACACTGAGCGGCGGCACGCCCGTACCCATGCGCAGCTTCACCAAGCGATTGATCACTATCAGCGGCTCGGGCTGGGTCAGCACCGGCCTTGATGCGCTCGATTGGGATGCTTACCACCTGCTGCTGTGCGCAGTTCCGCTGCGGGTATCGGGCGTTGATTCAACACTGACGATCACCGCTGACAGCCGCCCGGATAAGCCTGTGCGCGCTCAGGCTTTGGTCGGCGAAGATTGGATCAGCACAGACGTTTCAATGGTTGGCAGGGTCGGCACTATTACGCCTGTCGTTGGCGCATCCGTTTACACCCTGACGTGGTTCCCGCAATTCACCGTACTGTGTGAGCCGCCAGAAGAAGGATATGGATCTGGCGCCGTCGATTGGCAGATCATCTGCCGCGAGGTTTAACGGATGAACAACTCGCCGATTAATAGCGGCCCGCTGAACAGTATGGGCGGCAGCGCTATCCCGCCTGCCGTTGTCATCACGCCGAGCACAGGCTTTGTCTGGCGCTGGATTGTCACCTTGGGCGGTGTTGATGTCTCTGACCAGTTGACCGGCCCGGTGCGCGTTGAAGGCTCCGAAGACGGCGATATGGTGGCCACCCTCAATCTGTGGCTGGGCGATGATCCTGTCAGCATCCGAGGCTATACCGGGCAGACGCTCGCGCTTGACTTCGTGGTGCTGGGCGACCCTGAAGTGGTCAGCCGCCGCTTCACTGGCTTTCTTGTGCAGCCTGAGTTTGATGTACTGACGCGCATTCTGTCCTGCACCGGCACCACGCGCCTGAGTGATACGTTCGAGGCAATGGAGTTTGATGCCATCGATCTGACCGTGGGCGGTAGCTGGTCGCAGGACGTGTTCGAGGAAACGGCAGGGCGGTCACGCTGGGAATACACGCAGGAGCGCATGAGCACGCGCCGGGCAGGATTGAACGCAGACCGCGCCGGCCAGCCAAGGCTCACCCCATGGTATCCGGCAGGCATTGCTTTTGACTTCGCCCCGGGCAGCACGATCTATCAGAGCCTTGATATATCGCTGTCATCGTTGAGCGAAACAACGAACGTATTAGAACTTGAGATCGATTATCGCTTCCCGCGCTATCGTCAGCGAAATCAAGACTACAGCTGGCTGCATCCGGGTACGGGCGGCAACACCAGTCTGACCGGCTTTAATGCCTGGCGGGCTGATTCCACCGAGCTGCCTGACATTCAGATGGTGACGGATGCGGTCGAGTCTGCTGGCTGGTTCATTACCTGGGATAGCTGGTACAGACTACCCGGCAGCCTGCCTGAGCTGGCGCAGCCGTGGTTCAACGAGAATATTGATCTACTGCTAGGCGCTGACTTTGTTGCAGCCGTGCGCTGGGCTCAGCCAGCCGTCGAGCGCTATCGGGTGCGCCTGGTAGTGCAAGAGGCGCTTGATGCGGTGGGCGAGGTCATCGTGCGTGATCGCATCGTGCTCGATACCGACTCCGATACAGATCGGCTATGGGAGCAAAGCACCGAGACGGAAGATGATCAGCCGGTAGAGTCTGACGACCCGCTGGACCAGCTACCCCGGCGCGATCAAGAGCGACTTGATGCTGCGGCTTCGACTGGCTTGCTGCGTGCGCGGGCTCAACTGCTCCAGGCGCAGCGACAGTCAACAGTCAGCTGGCAGATCCCGCTTGCACATGCCTTGGCTGTGGACTTTGGGCAACGCCTGAAGCTGAGCGACCAGGGCGCCATGGTGACAGGTACGGTGATTGCGCTATCTGAAGAGGCGGATATTGATAGCGGTGCTGCGCTGCTGACCATCAGCATTGCGGTCGGACAGGGTGATGCTGCTGCCGTATCTGACGCACTGCAATTGCCCGCGCCGCCTGCTTTCGTGGATGAGGTCGCCCCGGTGATCGAGAGCACGCTTGATACGCAGATCGGTTTGCGCATATCCAGCCCGCCATACAACGACGCGCTGACAGGCTTTGCGGGAAGTTATTCCATCGGCAACGGCGACCCGTCGCTGAGATACCCGCGCCGCTTTGCTGTACCTACGCCAGAGATACCCGCGCAGTGGCGTGACGAGGCAGTGGCCGAGCAGCCGGTGATTATTCGAGTAGCGCCACCCGTTGACGTACTGGAGGTTTAATCGTGGCATCACCCGACGAAAGAGCTGGCCGGATACGCGGCAACCTGAACAGCAGGGCCGCGAATCTTGCCAGCAATAACAACGAGCGCACCGACAGAATACGCGGCAACCTAACAGCCAGAGCGCAACGCCAGACCAAGGGATTGATTGAAGGTCTGCAAGCGTTGGCTGTGCCTGAGCGTCAACCGCCGAGACTGACCCGCGTGGAGCCAAGAGGCTCGATACCTGCTGCGCGGGGCTATGCCGAAGTGAATCAGCAGCCAGGCAAGGGCGGCACCGGCAGCGGATTAGCCAGCCCACTGACTGAAGGTGATACGGCTGACCCGGCCAGCCCAGCTGATCCGGTATTGCAGCGCACCTATCACGACGCGACACAGATGGTCAGCTCTGACGGCCTGTTCGTGTGGGAGATTGAGCCGATCAAGACTATCAGGCTGCGTGATGCGAATGGCGACCCGGCAGAGTTCCGCTTTGCTGATCCGTACTTCGTGGCAGATCCGGCCCCATGAATAACACGTTAAGCAAGCTGGGCCAGTTTGGTTGCCCGTACCACGGATTGATCAAGGACGGCCTGCTGACGCTGCCCAATGCCGATACGCTGACCTGCCGCCAGCCTTCGGGCCTGGCGTTTGAGCGTGGACACACGCACCTGATTGATCTGCCTGATGCGCCGGGCGCCGTTAGAACCCTGGAGCAACAGACAGCAGATATTGATCAGGGCAAGCAGTGGCTCAGTCAGGCGATCATAGCCGGCGACCAGATCCACGGCACCGAGATTGGCAACGCCGGGATGATTTACGTCGCCCCGGACAGCAGCAAGTGGCTGGTCAATACCAACCTGCACAGCGGATCTGCTGCGGCCACTAGCGTGACAGTCACCTTGCGCCGCTTTGGCCTGTTCGGAGTCGCAGCAGAAGAACATAGCTATACCGTGGCAGTGCCAGACCTGACGGCTCAATGTACTTTTCACAGCAAGCAGCCTTCCGAAGTGTTGGTGAGGATGTTCCACGCGCACCCGCAAGGGCAGGCTGCAGTGTTCGGACTCTTCGCGCAGATTTCAACCTATACCGAATTTGCCGCGCTGGCATGGATTGAGCTGAGCCTGTCCGGTCCTGCCGATGCGTGCGTGATCAGCGTCGCCTTGATCCGAGATGCGGCGACCACAGCAGGCACGCTGACGCGCAGCGATAACTTTAATTCAATCGCGCAATCGAGCCGATACATCATTGCCACTGATGTTGAGACGGATACGACCGTTAACACATTCCCTGATTGCTCGGGCAGCTACCGTCGAGAGATCAGCTACACGCTATCAACAGTCAACGCGGGCGGCACGCTTATAGAGACACTGAGCGGCAGTCCAACACCGGGCGAGCAGATCGCCATAAGGACGCAAGAGGGCGTCATTGTCGGCCTGCGCTATGGCGAGGATGGAATCATCCGGCAGGTGACAGTTGATGTCTCTCTGGTGCGCACCATCAATGCCGGCGCTATATCGCTTTCAACAAACACAAGCTACATCCGGGCCTATGACGTGGTGTCCGGGGCCGGCGTCTGCGAGCAGGTCATCACCCAGGAGCAGCGGGGCAGGGCGACAGCTCAACAGTCTGCGACCTTTGAGAATGTCGCTACTATTGTTGTCCGCTTTGATGGCGCCGAGATTACCCGCCAGGTAATGAGCGACACAAAGTCCGGCACAAGCACATTCACCTATGTGCGCGGCCTGGAAGGTGAGGGCGAAACACGACAAGGCACCCGGTCCAGCACCTATGCCTGCGTACCTGGCGGCACCGGCACCTATAACGCGCCGCCCTCGGCAGGCTTTACAGGGTTAGTCGTCAACACCGGGGGAGTGGTAATCGATCAGCGGATCTATGCACTGGAGGTTCGCAGCAACGGCTGGTGGTTCAACGCTGACCGCACCATCACAGACGGATCACCCGCGCAGGACCAGCAGAGCCTTCGGTTCTTGCGCCTGAGTAATGGGTTGTTCGGCTTTGTAGTTATTCGCAGGGATCTAGGCGCAGGGCAGTATCAATACATTCACCTGCCGGAAGTCGGCAACCCTGATGGGCCGGTCACGCTGGATCAGCTAACCACGCTGGGCAATTCGCAGTGGTCGCCCTTTTCCATCGCTCATGGCAGTTATAACCCGATCACCGGCCAATCGGCCCGAGCTTTAACACCCGTCTGCTGGACCTGATACCGGAGCACACATGAACTTTGTAAACAACTTTTCCCAGCCGGTGACACTGGCCATGGGGGCGACATCGCTCGCGCTGACTTTGCCTGACGGTGAATACAGGCTGACATTGACCGACAGCGCCACAGCTGGCACGGCATGGGAGATAGTGGGCGCCGTTGTTTCTGGCGGCACTGCTACGCTTGAGCGCGGGCTGGAAGGCACGACCGATCAACTGTGGTCATCCGGCAGCGTGATCTATTGCGCGCTCACTGCTGGACTATTGCAGGCAATGTTTGCGCGGTTACTGCCTGCCGGTGGCACAGCGGGGCAACTGCTGGCCAAAGCCTCTGATACGGATTTTGATGTCACATGGATTGATGCGGCTGGCGGGCAGAGCTTCGGCGGCGCATCGAGCGGGCGTCTGTTCGTGGCCTATACCGACACGACTGACAGCGTGCGCAAGGCTGCGGTCATCGATCTGGTGACAGGTGATCTGGTGGTGGTTGATGCATGGGAATCGCTGCTGACTAATCTGCTGCCCGGCGTGCTTGGCTATTCAGCTGCCGAGGGTATGGTGGCCGCGTTCCCGCCCAATGGAACAAGTTTGCAATTATTTGCTGACCCTGGATTCGCTGGCTTCACCTCATCGACAGCCGTATCAGCAGGCAGCGGCGCAGCATGGAAGGCTGATGGCTCTGTGGTGCTGGCGGTAAAAGACGGCACCTACATCAAGCCATTCAACTTTGACCCACTGGCTGCGCCACCGTTGCAGCTTGCGCTTGGTGGTGATGGATCCATGCCAAGCGTCAGCCCTTCGGCCATGCCGATCTTTTCTCCCGATGGCACCTATTTGTATGTGCCGACCACTTCCGGCATCAACCGCTACAACGGCTCGACCTTCGCGTTCATTGATAACCTGCTCGACGAGGACATCAACCAGTTTGCCCTTTCAGCCGATGGCGCTGCTGCTGCGGTTCGGTCTTACAATTTCGGCACTTTTGAAGAGTCGATCCGCATCATCGACACGTCGAACTGGTCAGTGCTTGCGACCTTCTCAGGTTACGATCAGCCCTCTGTCGGCGGCGACATGACTGTGCGCATGGCGTTCAACCCGGTTAACTTTCAGCAGCTCGCGGTAGCAGTGCAAAGCAACCTCGACGGCGTTGCCGTGTCCTGCGTGATTCTGGATTTTGCCAGCCCCGGCACAGATATTCGCATCAGCCCCGCGACGGATTACGACGCATCAGCATGGGCCGGACAGCAAGTTGCCTGGAGTCCTGGCGGTGATCGGCTGTATATCGCTTGCTCAGTCGGCCTGCATGCCTATAGCTCTGCTGATTGGTCCTATGTGGGCACGCTGGCCAATATCGAATCAGGCACCCCCATCACTCTGCCGTAACCCGCTCATCACTCGGAGACACCCTACATGCAGCCAACACAGCTCGCCCTGGTCATACACCGGGGCGCGACGTTTCGTGCCCGTCTGCGCGTCATGCGGCCCAGCTTTGTCTATCTACCTATCACGGCTATAGGCGCCACAGCCCCCGTACAGCTGACCGTCGAGCATGGCCTGCCGACTGATTGGCCGGTCTGGATCAGTGGCGTGCGACAGATGCCCGCGCTCAACCGTGCCGCGCCGCAACAGGCTCCGCACTTTGTCCGCGTGGTTGATGCTAATACGCTGGAGATCAACACCATCAACGCGCTCGGCTTGGCTCCACAGGGTGGGCAGATCCAGTATCACCCGCCCTTGGCGCTCACCGGCGCAACGGCAACGCTGACCCTGTACAACAAAGGCGCAGAGGTCGGCACGCTGCCGGTCACCGTTGACGCTGCCGGCTGGGTGGATGTCGTACTGACTGACGAGCAGACCGAGGCGCTGGACTGGACTGAACTGCAATACACGCTCGATGTTCAGCTTGGCGCGGGGGATGTATTGCGCGTGTACGCAGGCGCTATCACTGCCGTAGCAGCAGGCACTACACCCGCAACTTGCCAAGGCTTCGCAGTCATCGGCGCAGACCGTGGCCCGCCCGGCCCCACCGTAGCCTCTGCCGACTTCGACGCAGATGGGCGATTGGTCATTGTGCTGGAAGACGGCACAGAGATTATGACCGATCCGCTCAATCGTCCATGGGGCAGCATCGCGGGCGACATTACGACCCAAGCTGACCTGATGGCGCTGTTCGGTGACAAGGTGGATGTCGACGACTATCTGGCCTTTGTGCAGCAGGTGACGCTGGCTCTGGCTGATCGGTATACCAAGCTGGAGGCCGATAATCGGTTTGATCCGATCAACGCTGCAAGCGAGGCCGTATCTGCGCACGTCGCCCTGCCAGACCCGCACGTCCAGTACGCGCTACGAGTGCTCAACAACACAGCCGCAATCACTGACCCTTCCGCTACAGACGACAGCGCGGCAGGCTATCAGCCGTTATCGAAGTGGATCAATACCGCTACAAACGAGGTATGGACCTGCCTCAATGCAGCAGCAGGGGCGGCAGTGTGGGAGCTTCTGACGCTTGACCTGTCGGATTTGGGTACTGCTGCGACGGTCAATGTTGGCACTGCAGACGCAGAGCTGCCCAATAACGGAACAGTAAACGCAGCACTGAACCTCAAGGCCAATACCGACGACGCAAGATTCACCGACGCCCGCGAATGGACCGCCCCCACTGTGACTCAGGTCGACGCAGAAGCAGGCATCGCAACAGATCGTCGAGCCTGGACTGCACAGCGCGTAGGGCAGGCTATCTATGCCCAATGGCTAAGTGTTACCAGCTCGTTCGGTCGCAGCTTGGTTGCGAGTGCTGATGCTGCTGCGGGGCGGACTGCGCTGGCAGTTAATGAAGGCTCGCCCTATGCCGCAACGAGCGGAACAGCAGACGCGCTGATCTTAACCACCGCAGCAAGATACACGCCAAAAACAGCCCTGGCTGTGGGGGATCAAGTGCGATTCCGGGCTTCAAGCGCCAACACGGGGGCCGCGACAATAAACTGGGACGGGAGGGGGATTACAGCGTGCAGGACTGTAACTAACGTCGCGCTTCCAGCCGGCTATATAAGGACCGACGTAGACACTGTTGCCACGTTCAACGGGACTTTCTGGATTTTGCAGCGTGAGGTTGAGCGCGGAAGCAATGGGAACGGGTTCTTTGTACGTTTTGCAGATGGTACTGCAAATACGTGGAGGAACTACACGTTTTCGACCGTTATTGATAGCACAGTCACGATCCAAGGGCTGACCGTTTATGGCCAGACCGTAACATGGAACTACCCTATAAACTTTGCGAACCCACCGACGATCACGCCATCTTCCGCACAAAACGTAGCGGTATCAATATCCTCTGCACAGGTCCGAACTATTACCGGGAGCAGTTGCACTTTGGAGTTAAGCGGCCTGTATAGCCATGCATCCTTCGCGTCCCTTAAATATGTTTCCGCTGTCGGAACATGGTATTAGTGAGAAAAAATATGAAAATTACGTGCTCGCCAATATGCTCTACCCGGACAACCCGCGTCAGCATTAGTGGTTTGGTTCTGACGGTAGACGGCAAAGAAATAGATCTTTCTGTCATCCCTGAAGGAGGTCAGGCGGAGGCAGAAGATGATAGCCCGCTTGTCGGGATAGTGACCCGAGAAGAGGTCACAATACGATATGAATATGACGGCTCGCTGGCCGAACCAAATCAATCAACCGAGCTATCGGATTATGTGCTAGAGGTTACTGATGGCGTGATGCCTAGCCCTATCATCTGGAAGCCATTAGAGCAGGAGCCCGCCGATGTTTAAAAACTTCAAGACAGCAGAGCAGCTTGCCAGCGAGTCCGCTATATCTTTTGCGCAAGGCATGCAGTCCAGATTAACTGCCGCACTGAGCGACCACCTAAATCAAGTGGCCGGCCAGCGCAGCTACGATGACCGCTTCACCTGCTCTTTGCGCGCAGGCTATCCCGGCCCATTTCAAGCCGAGGGCCAGACGTTCGCCGCCTGGATGGACGCCTGCAACATGGCCGCCTATCAGATCATGTCCGAGGTCAAGCGTGGTCTTCGCCCTGTTCCGACTGAGGCTGAACTGATCGAAGCGCTGCCGGTGATCGAATGGCCGCCATCACCTGTGCCGGAAGGTGCGGCATGAACGTCCAGCTTGCACTACGCAAGCATGACAGGCGCCTGTCTGCCCGCGCTATCCAGTGGTGGACAGGAAGCTATTACAGCCACTGCGAGATTGTCGTGGACGGCTGGTGCTATTCGTCTTCAGTCATGGACAAAGGCGTGCGCCGCAAGCGCATAGACCTCAATCCTGAAAAGTGGGATCTGATCGAGATGCCTTGGGCGAGTGCTGACGATGTGCAGCACTACTTCGCGCAGACAGATCACTACCGCTACGGGTGGCCTTCGCTGATTACGTCGCAGCTGCTCAATCTCAATCGCCCGGTGAAGGGCGCAGAGTTCTGCTCAGAGTGGTGCGCGAATGCTGTCGGACTGCCAAGCGCGAGCAGCTATAGCCCTGGATCGCTGGGGGATATTTGCGGCTGGATCGTGCGCAAAACTCATCTGTAAGTCATTGATTCTAAACGTGGCGAAATGCTCAAAATGGAAGAAAAAGGCCGCTCTGAAAAGGGCGGTTTCCCTTTACAATCAACCGCGTAGGTGTATAGTGCCGCCTGCATGGGGTGCAAGTGCGCTAAGGCCTGGATTGTTTAGGGCAAATTTAGGGCACTACGGGGTCCGGCGCAGTCCGTTATTGGCTTGGCAGCAGGGCAAGATGCTTGGCATAATGCGGCCTGCAACGGACTGAGAAGGCGCGGTAGAGCGTTCGAATCCCTCTCTCTCCGCCATACAATGAAAAAAGCCCTGATTATTCAGGGCTTTTTTG
>Ga0307487_1000422_pt1 | contig 33534 bp, 30 predicted proteins | sample CBIW12metaG_FD_203665 | JGI IMG/M metagenome (GOLD analysis project Ga0307487, IMG submission 203665) | Sea-ice brine microbial communities from Beaufort Sea near Barrow, Alaska, United States - CBIW 1.2 | ecosystem: Environmental > Aquatic > Marine > Coastal | place: USA: Alaska | collected... | reverse complement strand
CGTCGGGTTCGGACTGCTCCGTAACGGGCTGTACCCGCTGCGCGGCGGGGTGACGCCGGACCTTCTCGGGGTGATGAACGGCGTGTTCGCCACGTTCCTCTCCGCCCACGCGGCCCCGGCGTTCCCGTCGGCGGAGGAGCAGGCGCGAATGGATGCCGGGGAACTCATACCCGGTGCCGAGGCGGCGGCGGTGGATGACCGCACCGGCGGCGAGAAACGCGCCGACATTCTCCGCGCGGTGTTCGAGAAAACCGCGCGGGACCCGAAGACGCCCAGCATGCTTGGGTCGAGCCTGTCGAGACCAGGGGCCGCGCCGGTGGTGATGGTGCATGTGAACGCCCGCGACCTGAAAAGCGGCCGTGGTGTCGGGTGGATCGACGGGGTGGACGCCCCGGTCAGCCTCCGCACCGTGCGGCAGCGCCTCTGCAGTGGCGGGTATCAGCAGGTGGTCGTCGGTGACGACGGGCAGGTGCTGCACCTCGGCATGAAGGAACGCTTCTTCAGCCCGGCGCAGCGCCGGGCGATCGCCGCCCGCGACGGCGGCTGCGTTGGTCTCGACAAGCTCGACCCAAGCCGGTCTAAGGAGCCGCCGCCTGGTGCGAGGTGCACCACGTGATCCCGTGGCACGCGAAAGGACGCACCGACGTGGAGAACGGGGTGCTGCTCTGCTGGTTTCACCACCACACCATCGACACCAACGGGTGGAACATCCGCATGATCCACGGAAGGCCCCAGCTGCGCGGCCCCGTGCTCTTCGACCCCAGCCGCACCTGGCGGCCCGCGGCCGCGCACCGCGCCAACATCCCCAGCGCCGACCCACCCTGGAGCCGATCCAGGCAATAGCGTCCCGACCGGGATGCAGAGCTTCGAGGTGGTCGACTGCGGCACACGCGTCGAACGCGTCACCGGTGTGAGGACTCGATGCACCCGGAATCGGCCGGGAGGCCGCTCACCTAGTCTGGGAACCATGGACGTACTGCGCGGAATCTGGGAAAGCATGATCCAGACGCATCCTCCCCTTCCCGTTCAGGCGGCGTGGCTGACCATCCTGGCTGCGCTGCTTCTCGTGCTGGTCCCCGCCCTCTGGCGGGTGACCCGGCATGGCATCACGATCGTGCACGAGGGCGGGCACGGAGTGGCGGCAACGCTGAGCGGGCGGCGGCTGAGCGGCATCCGCCTGCACAGCGACACATCGGGCCTGACGGTGAGTCGCGGGCGTCCCCGCGGCCCGGGCATGGTGTTCACGCTCGTCGCCGGCTACACCGCTCCCGCGGTGCTCGGGCTGGGTGCCGCGTGGCTTCTTGGCCTCGGGTACGACGTGGGGCTGCTCTGGCTGCTGCTCGTGGCGCTCGTGCTGCTGCTGGTGCAGATTCGCAACTGGTTCGGCCTGTGGTCGGTGCTCGTGGCGGGCACCGCCATTTTTGCCGTGTCCTGGTTCGGCTCACCGCTCGTGCAAAGCGTCTTCGCGCTCGCCCTCACGGCGTTTCTGCTCCTGGGCGCGCTGCGCACCGTGCTGGAACTGCAGCAGTCCCGGTCACGCGGCTCGGCCGGCTCCTCCGACGCCGATCAGCTCGCCCGGCTCACGCACGTGCCCGGAATCTTCTGGGTGGGTGTCTTTCTCGCCGTCGACGTGGCATGCGTCGCCCTGGCGGCCACGTTCCTCGGCCTGGTCTGACGCCTGGGAACGTCTAGAGTTCCGCGAGGAGCGATACCGGATTCTCGATGCACCGAGCCACGAAGGTGAGGAAACCGGCCGCGGTGCCGCCGTCGCACACCCGATGGTCGAAGACCATGGACAGTTCCACAACGGTGCGCACCGCCAGTTCGTGATTGACGACCCACGGACGCTCGATCATGCGACCGATGCCGAGTATCGCTGCTTCCGGGTGGTTGATGATGGCCGCGGACCCGTCAACTCCGAGCGAACCGAAATTGTTGAGGGTGAAGGTTCCATCGCGAAGCGATGCCGGTGCAAAGGTGCCATCGGCGGCATGCTCCACGAGGCCGGCGATGGAATCCCGCAACTGCCGGGTGGTCAACGCGTGCGCGCCGTGAATGACGGGCACCATGAGCCCACGGGACGTCTGCGCGGCGATTCCGAGGTTGATGGCACCGTGCTGCAGGATTTCCTGGCTCGCCGTGTCGACCGACGAGTTCAATTCGGGGAACTGACGCAGCCCCGCCACCACGAACCGGGCGATCAGAGCGGTGACGCTGAAACGTTCCCCGGTGGCGGCGAGCAGGCGATCGCGAGCCACGAAGAGCTCGGTTGCATCGACATCCAGCCAGATCGTGGCCTCGGGGATCTCCCGGCGGGACGTGGCCAGTCGCTGCGCAACAACCTTGCGCAGACCCACGATGGGAATGCGCACACTTTCGGCGGTCGTCGCCGGAGCCGGTACGGATGCGACGGGCCGGGGCTCCGTTTCGGCCTCGACCGTCGGCAGCGAGGTCTCGGACCGGCGCGCGTCGCTCAGGAACGACTCCACGTCGGAGCGCACCACGAGCCCGTCCTTCCCGGTGCCGAGCAGCTGGCTGGCCTCGAACCCGTTCTCACGGGCCATACGACGCACGAGCGGCGACACCACGGGGGAGCGGCGATCCGCGTCGAGTGCCTGTACGGCGGGCGCCGAGGCGGCCGGTGCAGGCACGGGTTCGGGTGTAGGTGTGGGCGCTGCTGTGGGTGCGGGTGCGGATGCTTGTGCGGCCCGTGCCGGCGACGCCTGTCCGAATCGACCCTGCGCGGGACGGCGAGCCGGCCGCGTACTCACGGTGGTTCCGTAGCCGATCAGAACGGCGCCGGAGACGTCGGCGGCCGGTGCCTCCGCCGGCGCTTCCTCAGCCGGAGCTGCCGGGGCTGCCGTCGCGGCCGGGGCGTTCGCCGCCGGAGTCGGCGCGGACTCGGTGCCCGCGGTATCCGTCGCGGCGTCGGCGACGGTCAGGAGAACCTGGCCGGCGTGAATCGTCTGGCCCGGTTCGCCGAAGACCTTCTCGACGACGCCGCCGAACGGCGACGGCAGTTCCACGATCGACTTGGCGGACTCCACCTCGACGACGGGCTGGTCGATGGCGATGGTGTCGCCGGGGGCCACGAGCCAGGAGACGATTTCGGCCTCGGTTAGGCCCTCGCCGAGGTCGGGGAGCAGAAAATCGTTGCGCATCAGTTCCATTCCCAACGTGAGATCGCGGCGAGGATTCGGTCGGGCGTCGGCAGGAAGTACTCCTCGAGCTTGGGTGAGGGGTAGGGGATGTCGAATCCGGTGATGCGCAGAATGGGCGCGGCAAGATAGAAGAAGTTGCGTTCCGTCAGTCGCGCGGCCACCTCTGCTCCGTACCCGCCGAACTGTGCCGCCTCGTGGATGACGGCGACCCGGCTGGTCTTGCGCAGCGAGGCGCTCACCGTTGCGTCGTCGAACGGAGACAGGCTTCGCAGATCGATGACCTCGATGGACAGCCCCTCCTGGGCCCCGAGCTCGGCCGTCGCGAGGGCGGTCTTCACCGTGGGGCCGTAGCCGAGAAGGGTCACGTCGGTACCTTCGCGCAGCACCACGGCGCTTGTCATCGGGGCGGTCTGCACCGGGAGGGTCAGCTCGGCCTTGCTCCAGTAGCGGCTCTTCGGCTCCATGAAGATCACCGGGTCGTCGCTGGCAATGGCCTCGCGCAGCATCGAGTAGGCGTCTGCCGGGTTCGAGGGGGACACCACGGTGAGACCGGGCGTCGCCGTCCAGTACGCCTCCGAGGAATCCGAGTGATGCTCGACGCCACCGATGTCGCCGGCGTAGGGAATGCGAATCACGATCGGCAACTGGATCTTGCCCCGGGTGCGATTACGCATTTTCGCGACGTGCGACACGATCTGTTGAAAGGCCGGGTAGCTGAATGCATCGAACTGCATCTCCACCACGGGGCGCATGCCGTACATGGCCATGCCGATCGCCGTTCCCACGATGCCGGACTCGGCCAGCGGGGAGTCGCTCACCCGGGTTTCGCCGAACTCGGCATAGAGGCCGTCGGTCACGCGAAAGACACCGCCGAGTGGTCCGACGTCTTCGCCGAACAGAACCACGGTCGGGTCGTCGGTCATGGCGTCGCGAATGGCGGCATTCAGGGCGGATGCCATGCTGAGGGTTTCGGGCGCGCGGTGCGCGATGCCCGGAATTGTCTGGCTCATCGGTGGGTGCCCGTCTCTGCGGCTGTGTCGGCGGCCTGGTTGGCGTTGTCCTCGGCGAGTTCGGCGGCCAGAGCCTCCCGCTGCTCGGCGAGAGCGGGTCGGGCGTTGGCGTACACGTGCTCAAACAGTTCGAGCGGATCGACAACGGCCTTGATGGTCATGCACTCACGGGTCGCGGCCGCCGTGTCCTCGGCCTCCTGCGTGATCGACGCTCGTTCGGTGTCGGAGAGGGCGCCCTCGGACACGAGGAATTTCTCCAGGCGTTCGATCGGGTCGCGCCCGCGCCACACGTCGACGTCGGCGGCGTTGCGGTAGCGGGTGGGGTCATCCGAGTTGGTGTGGGCTTCGATGCGATAGGTGAGGCCCTCGATGAGCGTGGGGCCCTCGCCGGCGCGGGCACGGTCAACGGCGGCCGATGTCACGGCGAACATGGCGGCGACGTCGTTGCCGTCGACGAAATATCCCGGCATGCCGTAGCCGATCGCCTTGTCGGCGATCGTGCGGCAGGCCATCTGCTTGTCGAGCGGAACGCTGATGGCGAACTGGTTGTTCTGCACGAGAAAGACCACGGGCGCCTGCCACACGGCGGCGAAGTTGAACGCCTCGTGGGCGTCGCCCTCGCTGGTGGCGCCGTCGCCCAGCAGGGTGAGGGCCACGGTGCTGTCGCGCTTGAGCTTCGCGGCCGTCGCGAGGCCCACGGCATGCAGGGCCTGAGTGGCCAGCGGAGTGGCCTGCGGGGCGATGCAGTGCTTGTTGTAGTCGTAGCCGCTGTGCCAGTCGCCGCGGAACGACGCGAGAATGTCTTCGGGCTTCACGCCGCGGGTGAGCAGGGCGATGCTGTCGCGATAGGTGGGGAACAACCAGTCGCCGGAGTCCAGCGACGCGACGGCGGCGATCTCGCACGCCTCCTGGCCGAGGGCCGACGGGTAGGTGGCGAGGCGCCCCTGGCGGGTGAGCGCCGTCACCTGCACGTCGAATCGACGGGCGATAACCATGCGCCGATACAGGCTCAGCAGCGTCGCCGTGTCCGGCAGGGTGAAGCCGCCGGTCTGACTGTCATCGACCGCGTGCCCGGCATCGTCAATCAACCGGAGGGGTGGTGGGGCCAGCACGGTGGGGATGCGCGTGCTCTCGACTTTGAGGCTCATGAGGCAATGGTGCGCCCTGTTTTCCGTCCCTGTCGCCTCGAAACGACAGTTGTGAACGATTGGCCTGATACACGTGAATGGCACGCCATTCGGCCCGTCAATATGGTGCTTTTAGCGCCAAACGTCCGGCACAGTTCCGGGCTGTCGGCCCACGATCTCCTCCAGAATGAGGTGCGATCTGGTGGAGACGACACCGGGCATGCTGTGGATGTCGCGAAGGATCGCCTGGCTCAACAGCTCGTGAGACGGGGCGTTGACCGTGAGGATGATGTCGATGTCGCCGCTGACGGCCTGCGCCTTCTCCACATACGGCAGGGCCGCGAGCCTCGTGGCGATATCGCCCCAGGACACGTCGCCGATTTTCACGACAACCAGAGCCGACACGTGCAGGCCGAGCGACTTGGGATCCGTTTGCGCGCCGAAGCCGGTGATGACCCCGCGGCTGACGAGCCGCTGCACCCGGGTATGGGCGGCGGTGCGGGAGATGTGCACCTGAACGGCGAGGGCGCGCATGGACAGTCGCGCGTCACGGCTGAGTTCGGCCACGATCTGCCGGTCGATGCTGTCGAGTTCGGAGGGGGCGTCGGATGCCGATTGTTGCGTCATTGAAAACCTCGGAGTTGAGAGAGCGCCAGTCTATCGAGACTCGCGGGTTGCCGCCGGTGTGGCCAGTGACGCTCGCAAGACGCGCAGATAGTGGTCTTTCGGCCAGTGACGGATACGGCGCGGCAACGGCGGGTACAACACCCGCGCGACACGGATCACGCGGTCGAATCGGCGTTGCCGGGCCGGGGACCACGGCAGGTCGAACATGTCCCGCACGTGCGGGGGCAGCAGACCGGCCGTCACCAGGCGACCGAGGGGAAGGCCGAGGCGCATCCAGAACGGGCCGGTGCGCGTGTGCAGCAGCTCGTATGCCACGGCGCGCGTCGCCGCATCCGTCTTCAGGGCTGCCAGGCGCTCGGCCCAGTAACGGCGAAAGGCGCCCCGATCCGCCGGCCACAGGGAAACGGGTACCTGCAGGGCCGAGCCGAGCCTGCGATAGTCGTCGTAGAAGCTGTCGGCCTCGGCGTCACCAAGGGGGCCGTAGATGAGCTCGTGCATCGTCAGGGCGGAGTCATACAGGGTCGCGGCGACCCATAGTTGCAGCGCGGGGGAGAATGCGCTGTAGGCGGGCGTCTCCGCTGACCCAGGTGACTGAACGGGAACGTGCGCATGGTTGACCCGCAGGGTCGCCGCGGCCGCCTCCTCGGGCGTGCCGAAAGTCACGGCATACACAAAACTCAGGGTGTTGTTCAGCCGCTCCTGCGGTTGCCCGGCAAAATCACTGTGATCGGCGACACCATGGCCGATGGCCGGCTCGGCCAGCTGCAGCAGGATGCTGCGGCCCCCCGCCGCAATGAGCACGGCGTTGCCGGCAATGTCATTCATCGTCATGGGCAGAGTGTATTGCCCGCGGGGTGTGAGACTCTGGGAAGACGGCGAAGAAGTTTGTTGCCGTGTGGGAATAGACCCGCGATATATGCGCTTGCATATACCTGAGGGCGACACATCACGCGCCCGCAATCTAAGGAGAACGCATGAGCGACACGGCAATCACCGACATCCCCGGCTACAAAACCGGAACCTGGACCATCGACAAGACCCACAGCGCCGTCGGGTTCAGCATCCGCCACATCATGATCAGCAAGGTCAAGGGCACCTTCGAGGACTTCGACGCCACCTTCGTCACCGGTGAGAACCCGCTTGACAGCACCGTGACCGCTACGGCCCAGGTCGCCTCGATCAACACCAACGAGGCCAACCGCGACGGCCACCTCCGCACCGGCGACTTCTTCGACGCCGAGACGTACCCCACGATCGGCTTCGCCTCCACCGGAATGCGCGCGGTCAAGGGCGACTTCCTCGTCGACGGAGACCTCACCATCAAGGGCGTCACGAAGCCCGTCACGTTCGAATTCGAATTCGGCGGCTTCGGCGGAGACCCCTACGGCAACTACAAGTTCGGCGCAACGGCCACCACCCAGGTCAACCGCGAAGACTTCGGCCTCTCCTACAACGCGGCACTCGAGACCGGCGGCGTGCTGCTCGGCGACAAGGTCACCATCACGCTTGAGCTGCAGGCCGCGCTCAACGCGTAATTTCATCCCGTAGAGGAGGGGGCTCGCTTCGGCGGGCCCCCTTTTTTGCCGTCCCGACGGCTTCCCCCATGCCGTGACGGCCGAAGAGTTCCCGCAGGGTAGGCTTTTTCGGGGTCTGAAAGCCCGAACACACAGCGGTGAGTGCCGCGTCAGAGAACGGGTTTACAGTCTTGCGCAATAAATTCAGGTCCAGGCCGGGCATCCTCACAATTGCCCTCACCGCAGCGCTGGCTCTTCTCGGCGGATCCGCCGGCGCCGGAGCCGCCGCGGCCAGTGAAACATCCGCGAGCGTCGCACCGCACACAGACATCACCGGCGAGACCTTCGTCATCGCCACCGACACGACCTTCGCACCGTTCGAGTACCGCAAGGACGGTGAGCTGACCGGAATCGACATGGATCTGATCCGTGCCGTTGCCGAGCGCGAGGGTTTCACGGTGGAGATCAAGTCCCTCGGTTTCGACGCGGCCCTTCAGGCCCTGCAGTCCAACCAGGTCGCCGGCGTGATCGCCGGAATGTCGATCACCGACGAGCGCAAGCAGATCTTCGACTTCTCCGACCCGTACTTCGACTCGGGCGTGCAGATGGCCGTGGCCGAGGGCAACAACGCCGTCACGGGCTACACGGATCTTCGCGGAGAGACCGTCGTGGCCAAACGCGGCAGCGAGGGGGAGACGTTCGCCAACTCGATCAAGGACGAATACGGCTTCACGGTGAAGGCACTGGCCGATTCGGCGACGATGTACGACGACGTCAAGGCCGGCAACTCGGTAGCCGTATTCGACGACTATCCGGTTCTCGCCTACGGAATCAACCAGAATAACGGCCTCAAATCGGTCACCGACAAGGAGCAGGGCAGTTCCTACGGCTTCGCCGTCAACAAGGGCCAGAACGCCGAGCTGCTCGCCGCGTTCAACACGGGACTTGCCGAGCTGAAGGCGGACGGCGAGTACCAGGCGATTCTCGACACGTACCTCTTGGACCCCGCCGCCGCATCGGACACCGGGTTCTTCGGGCTCCTGGCGAACAGCATGCCGGCGCTCATGAAGGGCCTGGGGCTCACCCTGCTCGCCACGGGGCTGTCCATTCTCATCGCCCTGGTGCTCGGTATCGTGCTCGGATTCTTCAAGGTGTCCCCGTTCATCGTGTTGCGTGCCATTGCCACGACCTACGTCAGCATCTTCCGCGGTACCCCCCTCCTCGTTCAGGCCTTCTTCTTCTACTTCGGCCTGCCGCAGCTGACCGGGCAATCCATCGACGTGCTCACCGCCGGCGTTCTGACCCTGAGCCTGAACGCCGGTGCCTACATGACGGAGATCGTGCGTGGCGGCATCCAGTCGGTTGACTCCGGGCAGACCGAAGCGGGTCGCAGCCTCGGGCTCGGCTACGTCACCACCATGCGCCGCGTCGTGCTGCCGCAGGCCGTGAAGATCATGACCCCCTCGTTCATCAACCAGTTCGTGATGACTCTCAAGGACACGTCGCTGCTGGCTGTCATCGGCTTCGCGGAACTCACCTACCAGGGCCAGCAGATCTACGCCGCCAACTTCCGCACCGGAGAAACACTTCTCATCGTCGCGGCCCTGTACTTCGTGGTCATCACTCTGCTCACGACTCTCTCCAACAAGCTCGACAAGAGGTTCAACAAATGAGCAACGCCAGCAAAATCAGTGTCCGCGCGCTGCGCAAGTCTTTCGGCTCCAACGAAGTGCTCAAGGGCATCGATGTCGAGATCGCTGAGGGGGAAGTCGTCTGTGTGATCGGTCCCTCCGGTTCGGGCAAGTCCACGTTCCTGCGCTGCCTGAACAAGCTCGATGAGATCACGGCCGGTACCGTCATCGTCGACGGCTTCGACCTCACCGACAAGAACGTGAACCTCAACACGGTGCGCCAGCACATTGGAATGGTCTTCCAGCACTTCAATCTTTTTCCGCACATGACCGTTCTGCAGAACATCATGCTCGCGCCCGTTGAACTGAAAAAGGGCACCCGCCAGGAAGCGCGCGCCACGGCCGAGAAGCTTTTGGACCGAGTCGGGCTCGCCGACAAGGCTCAGGCCCGCCCGGCGCAACTGTCCGGTGGTCAGAAGCAGCGGGTGGCGATCGCCCGGTCGCTCGCGGTCAACCCCGACATCATGCTGTTCGACGAAGCCACGAGTGCCCTCGACCCGGAGATGGTCGGCGAGGTGCTTCAGGTCATCCGCGACCTGGCGAAAGAGGGAATGACGATGGTCGTCGTCACGCACGAAATGGGCTTCGCCCGGGAAGTGGCCGATCGAGTCATCTTCATGGCCGAGGGTGTCATCGTGGAGGAGGGTACCCCGGAGGAGCTCTTCGGCAACCCGCAGCAGGTGCGCACCCAGGATTTCCTGTCCAAGGTGCTGTAAGCGACCGAGGCTAATCGCCCACGATTTCCTCACGCACGCGGCGCAGGTCTTCCATAAGCGACCCGATCAGAATCCAGTGGTCGGGGTGCGGAGTCACAATGTGCAGCGGTGACGTGAGGGCCAACACTTCAGGGGCCGGTGCTTCCGGCACGGCGTCGGTGCTGCCCTCCTCCCGGGCCAGCAATCGCAGGTCATGCGCCGCTCGGGTCAACTCCTCGGAGAAGGCCTGAAGGCTCGGCTCGAACTGCAGGGAATCATCGTAATGATCGTGCAGGGCCCTCGTCATGCCGATGGCTCGTGTCACGAGAGTGGGAAGCCGCTGGGTCATTTCGTTGTCGGCGTCGAGCGCCTTGCGCAGCTTGGCCTTGCGCGGGTTGAGCATGAGGCTCTCCTCGGCCTGCAGGATCGCCTTGTCCGCAGATGCCAGCATCGGTCGCAGCAGACGCGCCTGGATCATGAGTTCCATGAGATCTGCCGGGCGCTGGGGTGTGCGCAGCGCCCGCGCAATCCGGTCGAACGTGTCCGCGACCTCGCGTGCGAGCAGGCCGACCGCTTCGCTCGCCGGCCTGATCAGCACCGGAGGGACGACGACCGCGTTGATCAGCAGGGCGATTCCGGCCCCGATGAAGGTCTCGTAGATGCGGTCCAGGGCGTACCCGGGCGTCGTGGCGCCGAGGGCGAGCACGAGCATGGCACTGATCGGAATCTGACTGGCCGCCACAGGCGACAACCGCAGGGCCCAGGCGACGGTGATGCTCAAAATCACGGTCGCGAGCACGACCCAACTCGTCTGGCCGAGAAAGTAGCCGATCGTCGAGGCGATGATGACGCCGCCGATGACACCCGCCGTACGCTCGATCGCTCGCCCCAGCGTCTGGTTCACGCTTGGTTGCACGACGAGAAGGGCGGCGATGGCGGCAAAGATCGGCAGGTCGCTCGGCAGCAGAAGCTGGGAGATCAGCCAGGCCAGGGCAACGGCGACCGACATTTTCACCGTCTGCAGAAACGGTAATCGCCGGGAGATCCGCAGGTTCGTCGTAATTCGCACTCTCTAGGCTAACCCGCTCCGGGCAGGTGCGTCAGGACGTGCCCGCGTCGGGAATCTCCAGTGTCGCGCGCGTGCCGAGAAAACGCCCATAGTCGCCGGTGCTCCGCTGCAAACCCGCCCATTGCCGACCGGTGAGGCGGCCGAATGGCTCGGGTATGACTCGGATGGACCGAAGGCTCGTCTTCTTCCGCCACGTGCCGACGATGCGACCGTCGACGACGATGAGCGGCCGGAAAATCCCGTTCTTTCCCGGAACGATCCGCTGCTCGTGCGCGCCGTCAATGACCGCACTACGGTCGCGGTACCCGAGGAAGTACTCATCGAAACCGGGAAGCAGCAGAGCCGCCGTTCGTTGGCGGGGCGGAGCCTCCGTGTCCGAGCCGGCCGGAAGAAAATGGCCGACTCCATCAACGTTGAACTCGACCAGGTCTTGCCGGGCGACGGCCAGCCCGATGCGCGCGTCCGTCAACGTCAGCTGCGACCATCCGGCGAAGTCCGCGAGGGTTGCCGGACCGTGGCCGGTAAAGTACCGCAGCGCGAATTCCCCGAGGGCCTCATCGCCATCGAGCTCTCGGGCATTGCGAACCCATTCGTCGAGGAGCACAAGTACCTGCTGGGTGCCGACGTGGCGTCCCCAACAGAGCGTTCCGGTCAGTGCGAGGTGCCAGATGATGTGGTATCCGCGCTGTCCTGTGGTCTGGATGCCGTGGGACTCCAGCGCGGACAAGAAATCGGCCCGGTTCAGTTCGCGCCCGCCCACGAGGGCGTCCAGGGCAATGACGCGCGCGGATTCCAGAATGTCCCGGGTCAAACCGAGCTGCGCCCGTCGCGTCTTCGCCCCGGCAACTTGTCGCGGGGCGCTGAGCTGCAGCATCCAGTGCAGGTCCTGCGCCGGCACGATATGCAGGGTTCCGCGCATGGGCCACGAGCGCACGATCAGTCCGGCGCTGAGCGCCTGCTCCACGTGCGCCGCCGTCGTGCCGGGGGAGCGTACGCCCAACGCCCACTTGGCGGCCGGATAGTCCTGGGCCTGCACGGCCAGCAGCCGTTCAGCGGCCGCAACCGCACCGGTCACGGTTCCCGCCCCGTCCCCTCCCGGTCTGGCCGCGAGCCCCTGGCTGTGCAGGCGCAATCGCCGCACATCGCGCGGTGTTGCCGTGGCGAGCGTCATCGGTGTTCGCCTCGCTAGTCGAAGATACGCACGAGCAGCCAGGGGTGGCCGTCGTGCCGCGACAGGGAATCGGGTGCCATCGCGGCGCTGGTGTCCTGACTCACATCGAAGACGTGCGTTTCACCGTCGAGAGCCGTCGCCTGGAAGCGCCAACCGGCGATATCGAGCGGAGCATGACCGATTCCGTAGCTGTACGCCGCGAACGGCTTCCACCAGTCCGACGTTCCGACGAGGGCCGTCGGGGTGTCCGACACGAGAAAACCGCGGGAACGCCACACGAGGCGCACCGGCGACCCGGCCTCGCTCGTCCACACCGTGACGGGTTCATTGACCGGAGGCATCGCGCACCACCTCGACTCAGTTTATAGAACGAATGTTCCATAAATGACTATACCGCGCCGGCGGCACCGGGTCTAGGTGTCAGGCGAGGTCGTCATCCGTGCGGGCACCGAAGACAATTTCATCCCAGCTCGGCATCGAGGCGCGTCCACGCTTCGCGGTGGTGCCTGCCGTGCGGCCCGCGGCGCGAGCGGCCTGCGTAGCCCAAATGTTCGGGGCGGCCGTTGTCTTGGCGGCCGGGTCCTTCGCGTCCGCGGCAGACTCGGGTCGGGCCGTGGCGGACTCGTCGTCCTCAGGCGCCGACGGCGCGTGATTGTCGGTCTCCGGGTGGGCCGCGGCCGGTGAATCGGTGCGGCGACGCGCGTCGGACACGTCCGGTGCGGGCGGCGACTGGTGCTGGCCGGACGCGTCGCCGAAGCTCGCAGCCTCACGCTCGCCACGGCGGCGGCGCAGGGATTCCAGCAGATCGGCGGTGTCACTCATGCTGACGGAGGGCTCGGCCGCGCGCTTGATGGCGGCCTTGAAGACGGCGTCTGACGTACCGAGCGTTCGCGAGTATGGGATGGGCTCAATCGGTGCGGTGTCGCTCAGAATTTCGTCCGCGAGCGACTCCTTGAAGGTGAACGCGCCGCTGTCGAACCGGGAAACATCGGAATTGCTGGTCTCCGAACCCACGGCACGCAGGCGAGGAATGAGCGAGCCCTTCAGTTCTCCCTGCTGTGACAGGGCAATGGCCTCGTTGCCGATGGGGGAGAGGGCATTCTTCTTGGGCTCGAAGCCCCAGCGGGCGTCGTGGTCGATGTCGTCGGCCGTGAAGGAGAGCTTGATGATCCAGCCCGCGCCGGGCTCTTTCCAGCTGGCCCAGCGCTCGTTGGACGCGCCGAGGGACGCGAGACGATCACGAATGACACCGCCGAAGTTGGCGTCTTCGCCGACCGGTTCGGGGTCTATCGCGGTGTGCACGGGCACGCTCAACGCGCACGAGATCATGTACTCGCGTTCCGCCACGACGGGGCCTTCAAAGCGTCGAACGTAGTCCAGGGGTGCTCCCGTGACGGCGGCAACATCTTCCGCGGACATGCCGGAGCGAATGTGCGCCTGCACCTCACGTGGTGACGGTTTGGGCGCCTCGGACGCCTCCGTCTGATTTTGACGCAATTTGGAGTGGAGAACCTCGTCGATGGCGATCCTAAATCGATCGCCATCTTCTGACGCTGCAAGCAGCGCACCGTTCTCTACTCCGATGACCTTCAATTCCTGCATGGCGCAAGCCCTCTCGCGAATACCGTTAGCTGCAAGAATCGCATGGCTTCTTCCCTTTACACGGGAATACACTGGGCGTGCCGCAAGTTGATGCCAGTGCCGACCGAGAAGGAAGGCGGGCGAGTTGCTATTTCCCTTGGATTGTTGCAAACTGTGCCCGCCGATTTCGTTTATCGGCGTTACTGAAATGGATGGGCATGGCAACCGACTACGACGCACCGCGGAAGACTGAAGACGACTCAGAGTCGATCGAGGCCCTCAAAGAGCGCGTGCCCGACAAGATGTCAGGAAGCGTTGACAACGACGATTCCGACAACCCGGGTGGGTTCGACCTCCCCGGTGCAGATTTGTCCGACCTGGACCTCGATGTCGTCGTTCTGCCCCCGCAGGCCGACGAATTCACGTGCGTTGAGTGCTTCCTTGTGAAGCACCGCTCGCAGGCCGGTCGCGACACCAAGCTGGGCACCGTTTGCCTGGAGTGCGACTCCTAAGAACCCCCGGCGGGCCGTCGTGATTCATTGATCGCGGCGGCCAGCTTCTGTGGGTGACGGCTCGAGACGAGCCAGTACGGCGCAGGGTCTGTCGCATCGACGATGGGGATCTTCACCACCGGGTCGATCCAACCCCGAATCAGCATCCACGCCCGAACGTCGAGGCGTGGTCCGCGTTCCTGACGGGCTTCCGGCCCGCTGAACGCGAGAACCTCTCCGACAAGGTCAACGGAAATCGTGGCCGGTCCCGCCGTGATGAGCCCGCTCTCCACCTTGACCACGGGCGACGCGATAACGAGAAGCGTGACGCAGCCTCCGTAGAGAACCGCGGCGGTGATGAAACCCGCCTCCATGTTGATCGGCGCGAGCACCAGGATGCTGGCCGGGATCACCAGGGCGGTGACGATGAAGGACCACGCTGAGGCCCAGAGCTTTTCACGGTATTGAGGCATGTCTCTATTCGATCAGAGATCTGGACTACCCTCGACACGTGACACAAAGCGTCGAAGTACTGATAACAGCGTCCGTCCTCCCGAAATACGCCCATCCGGGCGATGCCGGTGCGGATCTCCACTCGGCCGAAGCCCTCACCCTGGCACCGGGTTCCCGCGCGCTCGTTTCCACCGGAGTCAGCATTGCGCTGCCCGACGGTTTCGCGGCGTTCGTCGTGCCGCGCAGCGGGCTCGCGGTCAAGCACGGCATCACCGTCGTGAACTCGCCGGGTACCGTGGATGCCGGCTACCGCGGTGAAATCAAGGTGACCCTGCTCAACACCGATACCAGCCAGCCATTCTCTATCGCCATCGGCGACCGAATCGCGCAGCTCATCGTGATGCCGGTCGCGCACGCCACATTCATTCCCGTTGACCGTCTTCCCGGCAGTCAGCGCGGAGAGGGCGGTTTCGGTTCCACCGGCGTTTCGACTCGGGAACCAGCGCTCGACACCCCCCAGACAGGAGAAGCTCGATGAGCGACATCGCTAGCCCGGACGAGTTTCCGGAAACCCAGGCCAAGTCCGCTCCCGATGATCGCGAGACGGAGGGCCCGTTCGACGAAGCCGAGGCCAACCCCGTTCGCCCGTACGTCGACCTCGGCGGCATCAAGATTCTTCCCCGCGAGGGACTGCACCTGCGCCTCGAAATTGAGGAAGGCAGCAAGCGTGTTGTCGCCATCGGCCTGGACTATGCCGGGTCGACGCTGCAGGTGCAGCCCTTCGCCGCTCCGCGATCCAGCGGCCTCTGGCACGAAATCCGCGACCAGATTGCCGACCAGATCGGCAAGCAGGGCGGAACGACGACACCGCGCGAGGGCCCGTTCGGAGCGGAGCTGGTCGCGGAGATTCCCGTTGCCGCCGGACAGGACGCCTCCGGTCAGCCCACGGTGGGCAGCACCCGCCTGGCCCGTTTCATCGGCGTCGACGGGCCGCGCTGGTTCCTGCGCGGCGTGATCGCCGGCGAGGGCGCCATCAACCCGGACGCCGCGGAGCAGGTCGAAGACCTTTTCCGGAGCATCGTCGTCGTGCGTGGCTCCACCCCCATGCCACCCCGCGACCTCATTCCCCTGCGGATGCCGGCGACGTCGAACGGCGCGGCGAACCCCACCGACTCCTGACCGGAAACAGCACCATGACCAACCTCCCCGATCCCGCCGCTCGGTCCGATTCCGAATCCTCCCAGGCCGCCCCCGACGAGTCCGAGGAGGCCCAGCCTTCCGTCTCGGGCGTCGTTGCCGAAAGCATGGCCGCCGCCGCGCGTCGGGCCGGGTTCAGCTCGGTCGCCGAGGGGGAGCCCATCAACGGCAAGGCGCTCATGGTCGCGATGGGCGGCATCCGTGGGCTCTTTGAGGCGGTACTGCCCGGTCTCGTGTTCCTCGTGACCTACACCCTCACCATCGACCCCGGCCAGGAGCCCGCAAGCGATCCGATACGCACACTGCTTCCCGCTCTGATCGCGCCGCTCGTTCTCGGCCTCCTTTTTGTCGGGCTGCGGGCCATCACGAGACAGACCACGACCCCGGCGATCGGCGGGCTCGTCGGTACCGGACTGAGCGTCGCGCTCGCGCTGTTTTCCGGCAAGGCCTCCGACTTCTTCCTCGTGGGTCTCTATACCAATGCCGGATACGGAGCTGCCCTGCTCATCTCGGTCCTGATCGGCTGGCCTCTCATCGGGCTGGCCGTGGGCTTTCTCATGGGAGACGGCGTCAACTGGCGAGCGGATCCGTCCAAGCGTCGGGTCCTGACGATTCTCACCCTGTGCTGGGCCGGGCTGTTCCTGGGCCGGCTCGCCGTACAGCTCCCGCTGTATCTCGCCGACAACGTCGAATTGCTCGCGACCACGAAGCTGTTGATGGGGCTTCCTCTATATGCGCCGCTTCTGGTCGTGTCCTGGCTCATGGTTCGCTCCGTATATCGCAATTCCGCTCCCACGGAGTGACGCGCGCCCTGCTATAGTTATCTCGACATCAAGATAGTTTCTTGATGGAACGGGTCGGCTCCACCAGCTGCTGGTTAGGCTTGCCTTGCTGGCACGATGGTGTGTCTGGCCACAAGGATTGAGCATTGAGGATTGCCGTCGGTACCCCGTCGGCTCCCACGAAGGAGAGGGCATCGTGTCTGCGGTAAACAGTTTTGGAGCAAAAGACACCCTACGCGTCGGGTCGACGGACTATGAAGTCTTTCGGGTCGACAAGGTCGCTGGCTACGAGAAGCTGCCATACAGTCTGAAGGTGCTGCTGGAGAATCTTCTCCGCACCGAAGACGGCGCCAATATCACCGCGGAGCACATTCGTGCCCTCGGCGAGTGGGTGCCGACGAGCGAGCCCACCACGGAGATCCAGTTCACGCCGGGTCGCGTGGTCATGCAGGACTTCACCGGCGTCCCCTGCATCGTCGACCTCGCCACCATGCGCGAGGCCGTCGCCGAACTCGGCGGCGACCCGAACAAGATCAACCCGCTCGCACCCGCCGAGCTCGTCATCGACCACTCGGTCATCGCCGACCTCTTCGGCAGTGACAACGCGCTGGAGCGCAACGTCGAGATCGAGTACCAGCGCAACGGCGAGCGCTACCAGTTCCTTCGCTGGGGCCAGACGGCCTTCGACGACTTCAAGGTCGTCCCCCCGGGAACCGGCATCGTGCACCAGGTCAACATTGAGTACCTGGCCCGCGTCACCATGACCCGCACGGTCAACGGAGTGCTGCAGGCCTACCCCGACACCTGCGTCGGAACCGACTCGCACACCACCATGGTCAACGGTCTCGGCGTGCTCGGCTGGGGCGTCGGCGGCATCGAGGCCGAGGCGGCCATGCTCGGCCAGCCCGTCTCCATGCTCATCCCCAAGGTCGTCGGCTTCAAGCTCAAGGGATCCATCCCGAGCGGCGTCACGGCAACGGATGTCGTGCTCACCATCACGCAGATGCTCCGCAAGCACGGCGTCGTCGGCAAGTTCGTCGAGTTCTACGGAGAGGGCGTCGCCCAGGTTCCGCTCGCCAACCGCGCCACCATCGGCAACATGAGCCCCGAGTTCGGCTCAACCGCCGCGATGTTCCCGATCGATGACGTGACCCTCGGCTACCTGCGCCTCACCGGACGCAGCGACGAGCAGGTCGCGCTCGTCGAGGCCTACGCGAAGCTGCAGGGCCTGTGGCACGACGCGGACAAGGAACCGACCTTCAGCGAATACCTGGAGATCGACCTCGGCACCGTTGTGCCGTCCATTGCCGGACCGAAGCGTCCGCAGGACCGGGTTGAACTCAGCTCGGCGAAGGCCCAGTTCGAAATCGACCTGCAGAGCTACGCCACGCAGGACCTCGACCGGATTGACGAGGCCGTCGATGGAACGTTCCCCGCGTCTGATCCCATCGGGTTCACCGCCGAGGACGAGAATTTGTCCGAGCACGTCCCGCACACCCACGTGAGCCACGCTCCCGAGAGTGTGTCCCGACCGATCCCGATCACCACGGCCGACGGCGCGAGCTACACGCTTGACCACGGAGCCGTCGCCGTCGCCGCGATCACGTCGTGCACCAACACCTCGAACCCGAGCGTCATGCTTGCCGCGGGCCTCCTCGCGCGCAACGCGGTCGCCAAGGGCCTCAAGTCCAAGCCGTGGGTCAAGACCACTCTGGCGCCGGGCTCCAAGGTCGTCACCGACTACTACGCAAAGGCCGGCCTTACGAGCGACCTCGAGGCCCTCGGCTTCTACACGGTCGGCTACGGCTGCACGGTGTGTATCGGTAACACCGGGCCGCTGATCGAAGAGGTGTCCGCCGCGATCAACGACAACGACCTCGCCGTCACCGCCGTGCTCTCCGGAAACCGCAACTTCGAGGGCCGGATCAGCCCCGACGTGAAGATGAACTACCTCGCGAGCCCTCCGCTCGTGATTGCCTACGCCCTGGCCGGTTCGATGAACTTCGACTTCGAGACCGATTCTCTGGGCACCGGCAGCGACGGCCAGGAGGTGTTCCTCAGGGACATCTGGCCCGACACCGCCGAGGTGCAGTCCACGATCGACAGCTCGATCGACACGGCAATGTTCACCAAGGAATACGGAGAAGTCTTCACCGGCGACGAGCGTTGGCGCGCGCTGCCGACGCCTGACAGCGAGGTGTTCGAATGGGACGCCGAGTCGACGTACGTGCGGAAGCCCCCATACTTCGATGGCATGACCATCGAGACGACTCCGATCAGCGACATTGTCGGAGCCCGCGTTCTCGCGAAGCTCGGTGACTCCGTCACCACCGACCACATCAGCCCGGCCGGCAATATCAAGGCCGACAGCCCCGCCGGAGCGTATCTGGTCGAGCACGGCGTTGCTCGCGGAGACTTCAACTCCTACGGCTCGCGTCGCGGAAACCACGAGATCATGATTCGCGGCACGTTCGCGAACATTCGGTTGCGCAACCAGCTGCTCGACAACGTGGAGGGTGGCTACACCCGGGACTTCACGCAGCCCGACGGCCCGCAGTCGTTCATCTATGACGCCAGCCAGAACTACCAGGCCGCCGGGACACCGCTTGTCATCTTCGGTGGCAAGGAGTACGGCTCCGGATCGTCCCGTGACTGGGCGGCCAAGGGCACCAGCCTTCTGGGCGTCAAGGCCGTCATCACCGAGAGCTTCGAGCGGATCCACCGCTCGAACCTGATCGGTATGGGGGTCGTTCCGCTGCAGTTCCCGGCCGGCGAGAGCTGGACGTCGCTGGGCCTCGACGGAACCGAGGTCGTTTCGATCTCCGGACTCGACGAACTCAACAACGGGACAACGCCCACCTCGGTGCACGTGACCGCCACGCCGAGCGACAACTCACCGGCGGGCAAGACCACCGTTGAGTTCGACGCCGTCGTACGCATCGACACGCCTGGTGAGGCGGACTACTACCGCAACGGCGGAATTCTGCAGTATGTGCTGCGTTCCCTCGTGGCGGAGAACCTCGCCTCCTAGCCGCGAAGCAGTACCCCCTCGGGCGGCGCGTAGACTCGTTTTATTCGGGTCTACGCGCCGCCGTATTTATGCGGCCCCCTGCTCTTCGTGAGATTATTCACGACAACGAAAGGTGATGTGGATGACTCTGCTGGAGACAATTTCCGGTCCCAGGGACCTCGACAAACTCTCGGGGGCTCAACTCGTGCAGCTGGCCGCGGAGGTACGTGGTTTCCTGGTGCAGGAGGTGTCGAAGACGGGCGGTCATCTCGGTCCGAACCTCGGAGTCGTCGAACTCACGATAGCCATACACCGGGTGTTCAATTCCCCGACGGATGCGATCGTGTTTGACACCGGTCACCAGTCTTACGTTCACAAGCTCCTGACGGGGCGGCAGGACTTCAGCAGGCTGCGCCTGTCCGACGGGCTTGCCGGATATCCCCAACGCTCCGAATCGGAGCACGACATCGTGGAGAGCTCGCACGCGTCCAGCTCCCTGTCCTGGGCGGATGGCATCTCCCGTGCCTTCCAGATGACGGGTCAGACTAACCGGCACGTCATCGCTGTTGTCGGCGATGGCGCGCTGACCGGGGGAATGACCTGGGAAGCGCTCAACAACATCAGCGACGACAACACCCGCAAACTGATCATCGTGGTCAACGACAACGGCCGCTCCTATGCACCCACCATCGGCGGTATGGCCCGCTTTCTCAACACAGTACGCACCCGGGCCAGTTACCGAGACGCGTACTTCACGAGCCGTCAGGTTTTCGACAAGCTCGGCGCCCCCGGCCGAGCCGTGTATCGCGGCGTGCGGGGCGGACTGCACGGCTTCCTGAGCCGCGTCACCAACAACGAGGCGCTGTACTCCAACCTGGACATCAAGTACATCGGCCCGGTCGACGGCCACGACGTGGAAGCCATGCGGGAGGCACTCACGCAGGCCAAGAACTATGGTGCGCCGGTGATCGTGCATGCGATCACGCAAAAGGGCCGCGGTTACAGCCCGGCAGTGCTCGACGAAGCCGACCAGTTCCACGCCGTGGGCCAGATCGATCCGGAGACCGGTGAATCCGTTGCCGGAGCCGGTGCGGCGTCGTGGACGTCGGTTTTCGCCGATGAGATGCTCGACCTCGCCACCCGGGATGACCGTCTCGTGGGCATCACCGCGGCGATGCTGCGCCCCACCGGCCTGCATAAAATGGCGGAGCGGTTTCCCGACCGCGTCCACGACGTGGGAATCGCGGAACAACACGCCGTCACATCCGCTGCCGGACTCGCGTTCGGCGGCCTGCACCCCGTCGTAGCCCTCTACGCCACGTTCATCAACCGTGCCTTCGATCAGGTACTGATGGACGTGGCCCTGCACCGTGCGGGCGTCACCTTCGTGCTAGACCGGGCCGGAGTGACCGGGCCGGACGGACCGAGCCACCATGGTATGTGGGACCTCGCCATTCTGCAGGTCATCCCGAATATTCGACTCGCCGCGCCCCGCGACTCGATTCGACTCCGTGAGGAGCTCGGTGAGGCCGTTCGTGTTGATGACGGGCCGACGGTGTTGCGCTACCCGAAGGGCAACGTGGGCGTCGAATACGATGCGATCAGACGCCTCGCCGACGGAGTCGATATTTTGCAGGAATCGACCCAGCAGGATGTGCTCATCGTGACCGTGGGCCCGATGGCGGGGACCGGCCTCGACGTCGCCGACCGACTCGCCGCGCAGGGAATCGGAGCAACGGTCGTCGACCCGCGCTGGGTCGTTCCGGTTCCTCGCAGCATCATCGATCTCGCCGCCGATCACCGTCTCGTCGTGACGATCGAAGACGGCATCCGCGTCGGCGGAATCGGCACCCGGATCCGGCAGGACCTGCGCGCCGCTGATGTCGACACCGCGGTGACGGAACTCGGGTTGCCCGACGAGTTCCTCGACCACGGCACCCGGGCCGAGATCCTGGAGGCGACCGGTCTCACGCCGCAGCACATCGCCCGGGATGTGGTGGCCATGGTTCTCGGCAGCAAGCTGCCGCACGCGCGGGCCCTGTCCGCCGATCGAACGGACACCGGATCGATCTCGGTGACCCGCAGCGAGTAGCACTCACCGTTGCGTACATAGAAGAAGGGTTCCTCGTCGCCGAGGAACCCTTCTTCTGCGTTAGGACACGCCTGAGTGTTGCCGCTTAGCCGGCGACGCTTTCGGCGGTAACGGTTGACCCGACGCCACGGATCGGCGGCGTGTGGAACGTGCCGCCGAAGACCCGCTCGCTCGCGCCCACCCGATCAAGGTACGGGGTGACCCCGCCCATCTGGAACGGGTAGCCCGCGCCGAGGATCATGCACAGGTCGATATCCTCTGCCGCGTGGACGACATCGCCGTCCAGCATCCGCTTGATCTCGTCGGCGAGGCCGTCCTCGAACCGGCGCTGGAGTTCCGTCGCCGTCATGGGGGTCGTTCCGCCGGCGACGATCTTGAGGGCGTCCTTGTCGTAGCCCTTGATCTTGCCCTTCGCGTCACGCTCGAGGAGCTTGCCGTGTTCAGCGAGCCGGTGCAGGTTCGTGCTCTCGAAGAACCGGTCGGGGAACGCGGCGTGATGAGTGTCCAGAACGTGCGCGCCCACCTTGAGGCCGACGAGTTCGAGCAGCTCGAACGGTGTCATCGGAAGTCCGAACGGGGCAATCGCTTCGGAGACGACGTCGAAGGGCGTGCCGGTGTCGACGGCGTGCATGGCCTCGCCGAGCACCTTGGCGAGGATCCGGTTGACCACGAATCCGGGGGTGTCCGTCGTGATGACCGCATTCTTGCGCAGTTTGCCGGCGACGACCATGGCCGTTGACAGCGTGGTCCCGTTCGTCTGGGGCGTGTTGACGACCTCGATCAGGGGCATCACGGCCACCGGGTTGAAGAAGTGGAACCCCACGAGCCGCTCCGGGTGCAGCAGCTTGGAGCCGATCTGCTCGACGGACAGCGACGAAGTGTTCGTGGCCAGGATGGCGTCGGGCGCGATGTGCTTCTCGATCTCGGCGAAGACATCCTGCTTGACGCCGAGTTCCTCGAAGACGGCTTCGATCACCCAGTCGGCGTCGGCGAAATCCGCCTTATCGGTCGTACCGGTGACGAGGTGCCGCAGCCGGTTCGCCTCATCCGACGAGATCCGGCCCTTGGTCTCGAGCTCCGCGATCTCGGTGTGGATGTACGCAACGCCCTTGTCGACGCGAGCCTGGTCGAGGTCGGTGATGACCACGGGCACGCGAAGGCGACGAACGAAGAGCAGGGCGAACTGGCTGGCCATGAGGCCGGCGCCGATCACGCCCACCTTGGTGATCGGGCGGGCCAGACCCTTGTCCGGCGCACCGGCTGGGCGTTTCGCGCGTTTCTGCACGAGGTTGAAGGCGTAGATGCTCGCCTGCAGTTGATCGCCGGATATCAGCTCGGCGAGGGCGTCGTCTTCACGTTCGAAGCCCTCCGCCCTGGTGCCGGACTTGGCGGCGCGCAGCAGATCGAGTGCCACGTACGGCGAGCGAGCGACCGTGCCGATCCGGCTCTCGAGCATCTTGCGTGCGACGCCGATGGCGACGTCCCACTTGACGAGGCGCTCAATCTTTCCCGGCTGGTTCGGGCGTGACACCGTGACGGTCCCCGCGATGACGCCGTCGGCCCACTCGATGGACTGCTCGAGAAAGCGAGCGGACGGGAACATGACGTCTGCGATCCCGAGTTTGAGGGCGTCCGCTCCCTTGAGGGTGCGGTTGTTCTTGAGCGGGTTCTCAATGACCACCTTGAGCGCGTTCTCGATGCCGATGAGGTTCGGCAGCAGGTATGAGCCGCCCCACCCGGGGATCAGCCCGAGGAACACTTCCGGCAGCGCGATGGCCGGGACCGTAGCGTCGACAGATCGGTACTGGGCGTTGAGTCCGATCTCGAGTCCACCGCCGAGCGCGAGGCCGTTGATGAACACGAAGGAGGGCACTCCGAGCGTGGCCTGTTTGCCGAAGGCGTGGTGACCGAGCTGGGTGAGCAGCTTGCCGACCTCCAACGACGGTATCTCGGCGACCTTGCTCAGGTCGGCGCCGGCCGCGAGGATGAACGGTTTGCCGGTGACGGCCACGCCGTGAATCTCACCGCGGTCGGCCCGGGCCTTGAGCGCGTCCATGGTGGCCGCGAATTCGAGCAGCGACGCCGCGCCCAGGGTGTTGGGACGGGTGTGGTCGCGGCCATTGTCGAGTGTCACGAGCGCAAGAACGCGCCCCTGGCTCAGTGGTACATCCCGGACGAGGGAGTGTGTGACGACCTCGTCGTGCGACAGCTCCAGCAGGGGAGTGAAGTCGAGGGTGTCGTAGTGGGCGGGTGCTGTATCGGTCATCGCTTCGCTGCCTTCTTGTTGAAGTGCGGGTTTTCCCAAATGACGCTGCCGCCCTGGCCGAGGCCGATGCACATGGCGGTGAGCCCGTAGCGCACCTCGGGGTGCGACTCGAACTGGTGGGCGAGCTGGTTCATCAGGCGCACGCCTGAGCTGGCGAGCGGATGCCCGATGGCAATCGCTCCGCCGTACTCGTTCACGCGGGGGTCCTCGTCATCGATACCGAAGTGATCGAGGAAGGAGATGACCTGCACCGCGAAGGCCTCGTTGAGCTCGAACAGACCGATGTCGGTAATGCTCAGCCCGGCCTTGCGCAGCGCCTTCTCCGTGGAGGGAACGGGGCCCAGGCCCATCACCTCCGGTTCGACACCGGCGAAGCCGAAGCTCACCATTTTCATCTTGACGTCCAGGCCGAGCTCCTTGGCCGTCGCCCCGCTCGCGAGCAGGCACGCGGACGCTCCGTCGTTGAGTCCGGATGCGTTGCCGGCCGTGACTCGTCCGTGCGCCCGGAAAGGGGTGCGCAGCGTGGCCAGCCCCTCCAGTGTGGTTTCCGGGCGGGGCGCTTCATCCGTGGTGGCCAGGCCCCAGCCGGTTTCGCTGCGCGTGGCGACCGGAATCAGGTCCGGCTGGATCTTCCCGGCGGTGTAGGCCGCGGCGACCTTCTGCTGGCTGCGCAGGGCGAAGCGGTCAGAGCGTTCCTTCGTGTACGCGGGGAAGCGATCGTGGATGCGTTCGGCCGTCGCACCCATATTGAGGGCGTCCTCGCTGACGAGACGCTCCGACAGGAAACGCGGGTTCGGGTCAACACCGGAACCCATGGGGTGGCGTCCCATGTGCTCGACACCGCCGGCGATCGCGAGGTCGTAGGCGCCGTAGCCGATGGACGCGCCCATCGTGGTGACGGCGGTCATTGCTCCGGCGCACATCCGGTCGATGGCGAAGCCCGGCACCGACTTGGGCAGTCCGGCCAGCAGCGCCGCGGTGCGGCCGAGGGTGAGGCCCTGGTCACCGGTCTGGGTCGTGGCGGCGATGGCCACGTCATCGATCCGCTCGCCGGGAACGCCGGGGTTGCGCTCCATGAGCCCGATGATGGCTTTAACCACCAAATCATCGGCGCGGGTGTTCCAATACATGCCTTTTTCGCCGGCGCGTCCGAACGGGGTTCGAACCCCGTCCACAAAGACAACTTCTGCTCTCTCGGCCACAATGCCTCCATCAGTCGATCAGGTCTTCACCGATCCTAGGGGGGCAGTATTTACGAGAGGAATCGTTTGACTGTTCCTACGACTCGGTTTCCTCAGGCGCGTCCGGCGCCTGTGGAAGTTCTACAAAAGCATCCGCTATTAGTTGTGCGGTCGCGTCAATTTGCCAGGGTCGAGCGCCGAGCGTGGACAGGGCCTCACTCACGGATGCGGCATCAGCGGGTTCGGGTGGCGCCCAGCAGACGCGGCGCAGGTACTCGGGGGTGAGCAGATTCTCGAGCGGAATCGACCGCTCCTCAGTCAACACCGTGAGTGCCGCCCGGGCGGCCCGGAGCCGGGCATCGGCCTCCGGGTTGCGCTCGGCCCATGCACGGGGCGGGGGCAGCGTGTCGGTGTGCGGCTTGGCCTGCGGAAGATCGGTTGTCGTCTGCGCGGCCTTCAGCGCCGTCCACCACCGGTCCAGCTCATTCCGGCTGGCGCGTCCGGTGAATTCGCGCAACGAAGCGAGGGCCTGCCTGGTGGTGGGGAGCACCCGGGCCGCGGCGACGATCGACGCATCGGGTACCAGGCGACCGGGCGACACGTCGCTCTCCCGGGCGAGGTCGTCCCTGGCGATCCACAACTCGCGGGCGGCCGTGAGATTGCGCTGGCCGCGCAGGGAATGGATGCCCGACAACCGGCGCCACGGGTCGACGCGTGCGCCGACCGGGGGCTTCTCCAGCACGGCAAGAAACTCCTGCTCGGCGAGGTCGGTCTTCCCGGATTCGACGAGTAGGTCGACCATGATGTCGCGCAGGTCGGGGAGCAGCTCCACGTCGAGCGCCGCATACACGAGCCAGGATTCGGGCAGGGGGCGCGTCGACCAGTTGGCCGCGGAATGTTCCTTGGCGAGATGGATGCCCAGAAGCTCTTCCACGACAGTGCCGAGGCCGACACGGGGCAGGCCCAGGAGCCTGGCCGCGAGTTCCGTGTCGAAGATGCGGCTCGGGTTCAGGCCGACCTCGCGCAGGCAGGCGAGGTCCTGGCTGGCGGCGTGCAAAATCCACTCCTCGTCGGCGAGCGCGTCGTTCAGTTCGCTGAAATCGCCGATCATGGGGGGATCGAAGAGAAAGGTGCCGGCGCCGCGCCGGAAGACCTGAATCAGGTATGCGCGCTGCGAGTAGGTGAACCCGGATGCGCGTTCCGCGTCGACGCCGATCGGTCCGTTGCCGGCCGCCAGTTCGGCGGTCGCGGCCAGGTAGGCCTCTCGAGTGTCGATAACGCTGTGTGTCGAGTTCATACCCTGCTTCTCGGTGTGCTGTTGCCCTGCTGGCTTATGCGAACTGCTACATTCATTCTCTCGCTCGCTCGAGCGATCAGCCACCACCGCGTGCAGCCCGGCGGGCGGACAGCATGCTCACTCCTTCTCCCAGCGGCGGCAGACCGGCAATCATACACAGCAGCTCACCCCACCCCTCCACGTGAGCGGTCAGGTTGTGGTCCAGTGGCGTCCATGATGCCCGCAGCTCGATTTGGGCCCCGTCGCCCTGCTGTGCGAGTTGGCCGAAGCCCGAGGAGATGATCTTGGTGGCGGTGCCGGACGCCGCCGTGTATCGTGCCCCCCTGGCCGTGAGGGCGTCCACGAGCCAGGTCCAGGTGACTTCGGCCAGGAACGGGTCGAGACCGATCTCGACCTCGAGCGGCGCCTGGGCGAAACACACGACGCGAAAGCGTCCGCCCCAGCCTTCCGGTTCATCGGGGTCGTACAGCAGAATGAAACGACCGGTGCCCCGGTCGGAGTCACTGCCGTGGCGCACGGGTCGCACGTCGGCCGACAGGGCGATCGAGTAGGGGGCGAGCCTGCCGGGGGCAGGGATTTCGCTCACGATCAGGTCGGGTCGAGTGGTGGCACGTCGAATGGCATCTAGGGCGGCTGCGAACTCCGGTGGGAGCGATTCCTCAGTTTCGGACACGTCTGCAGACTAGAGTTTTTTCTGGGTGTTGTCTGCGAGGCACGCCGGGCGAGCAGGAGGTGTGCGTGAACGGCAGAGCAGGGCACGGAGCGGGTATACGTCGAGCGGTGGGCCTGTCGGGGATCGTCGTGGCCGGTCTGGGGTTCGCCGCGGTCACCGCGACAGCCGTCGTGGCGGCCGTCATGGCGCGCACCATTGTCACCCCGCCCAAGGAACGCGTCGACGACACGCGGGTGATCGCCGTCGACCAAACGGCGGGTATCATCATCCTGCAGCGCACCGCCGATTCCATGCTTCCGGGGGAATACAGCTTCTTCTTCAGCGCCGGAACCGGACACGCCAGGCTTGGGGAGGTTGTGACGGCGGGGGAGCAGGGCGTCACCCGGCGCATCCTCTCCGTCGACTACGGCGATCTCGCCACCGCCGCGCGCGGCCGGCTGAGCGGATGGTTCTACCTCCGCCCCGAAGACCTCGGTTTTGCCTTCGAGACGGCGATGATTCCGCTTGAGACGGGATCGGATGCCCCGGCCTGGCTGATTCCGGCCGAGGAACCCGGCGACCGCTGGGTGATTCAGGTGCACGGTCGGGCCGTGACGAGGCCGGAAGGGTTGCGCGCGGTCCCGGTGTTTCGACGGGCGGGGTACACCTCGCTCCTGATCTCCTACCGGAACGATGGGGAGGCTCCGCTCATCGGGGATGGCCTCTACGCCCTCGGCGATACGGAATGGCACGACGTGGACGCGGCCATTGAGTTCGCGGCGAGTCGTGGGGCGCGCAGCATCGTGCTGATGGGGTGGTCAATGGGCGGCGCGATCGTGCTGCAGACAGCGACGCGCACTCGACACCTGGACGTGCTCGCCGGCGTGGTGCTCGAATCCCCGGTGATTGACTGGGCCGACGTCGTCGCCTTTCAGGGCGTCGCGCTCAAGCTGCCGCCGGTGATCGCGCGGGTGGCCATGCAGGTGATGGGACGCCGGTGGGGCGGACTGATCACCGGTCAGGCCGCTCCGATCGACTTTCGCCGACTCGACTTCGTTGCCCGGGCGGAGGAGCTGGCACTTCCCATGTTGTTGCTGCACAGCAACGATGACGGCTTCGTGCCCGTGACCGGGTCGCGATCACTGGCCACGAGTCGCGATGACATTGTCACGTTCGTACCGTTTGGTGTGGCTCGCCACACCAAGCTGTGGAACTACGATCGGCAGCGGTGGAACAGCACGATCTCCACCTGGCTGGCCGAACTGCCGCAGGGCAGTTCGACCAGGGCCGAGGCTTAGAGGCCGGTGCGCTCCCGCACCTGACGCTTCGACCGGGCGAGCAAGGCCGACATGCCGCGAATTCGCAGCGGCGATACGGCCTGGGTCAGACCGATCGACTGCGGGAAGTCATCGGGAACGGCGAGCACCTGCTCCGGCGTGAGGCCGTCGAGGCCCTGCACCAGAATCGACGCGAACCCGCGAGTGGTCGGTGACTCCCTCGGCGCCGTCGCGTACAGGTGGAACGTGTTCTCGGCATCCACCTCGACGAAGATGAAGACGGGCGATTGGCACTCCACCACGCGTTCGAACAGGTCGGGATGGTCACGGTACCGCTCGGGGAGCTCCGGCAGCTCGTTCGAGAACTCGAGCAGCAGTTGCAGGCGGTCACGCTGTTCCAGCGCGAGGAAGTCCTCGCGGATGTCGGACAGCTGCGCCGGGAGCGCCTCTTCGGTCATCGTCGGGCCTGCGGGGTTTCACCCGGATCGGTGCCGAGGACGATGGGCACGCCGACGGCATTGCCCCACTCGGTCCATGACCCGTCATAGTTGCGAACGCCCTCGAAGCCGAGCAGGTACGTGAGCACGAACCAGGTGTGGCTGGACCGCTCCCCGATGCGGCAGTAGGCGATCACGTTGTCGCCCTCGGAGAGGCCGGCCTCTCCCTTGTAGATGGCATCCAGTTCTGCGCGCCCCTTGAACGTGGAGTCGTCGGCGGCCGCTCGCGCCCACGGCACGGATGCCGCCGACGGGATGTGACCGCCGCGCAGGGCGCCCTCTTCCGGGTAGGCCGGCATGTGAGTGCGGGCGCCGGTGTATTCCTCGGGGGAACGCACGTCGATCAGCGGGTTGCCGAAATGAGCGAGCACATCGTCACGGAAGGCGCGGATGGGAGCGTCATTGCGCTCCACGACCGGGTACGCGGTCGGAGTGACCTGGGGTCGTTCCGTCGTGAGCTCACGGCCCTCGGCGACCCAATTGTCGCGGCCGCCGTCCAGAAGGCGAACGTCAGCGTGCCCGAACAGGGTGAACACCCACAGGGCGTAGGCGGCCCACCAGTTGCTCTTGTCGCCGTAGACGACGATGGTGGAGTCCCGGGAGATGCCCTTTTCGCTCAGCATCGCCGCGAACGCGGTCGGGTCGATGAAGTCGCGGGTGACCGGGTCGTTCAGCTCCGTATGCCAGTCGACTTTCACGGAGCCGCGGATGTGGCCGGTTTCGTACAGCAGCACGTCCTCGTCTGATTCGACGACGACGAGCCCGTCGGTGTCGAGGTTCGCCTGCAGCCATGCGGCGGAAACGAGACGTTCGGGGTGGGCGTATTCGGCGAATTTGGGTGCCGGGTCGAGCGCGATGGACATGAAACCTCCAGAAGGGGGACGGTTCTGACGCTTCCTCTGCGTCGTGCGCGGATTAGGCTTGTCATCTGCCCCCCGTTAAATCTACGCGGTGTGGGCGCCGTTCACATTCCTACGGCTTTCGTTGCACACGATGACGACCACCCAGAAGACGAGTACCCCGCAATGACGCCACAGAATCAGTTCCAACCCCAGCTGCACACGCATACCCAGGTGCCCCGACTGGGCGAGCGCACCCCGGACATCACCGGTGCGGAGATCGTCGCCGAGCTGGTGCCGCCGCCGCAGTTCGAACACGCCTCGTTCGCGTCGTACCGACCCGACCACGATTATCCCTCGCAGCTGGGGGCCGTGGAACGGCTGCAGGCGTTCAGCGCGGCCGCGAACGGGCAGCGCCCCGGCGGGTTCTTCTCCCGGCGCAAGGTGAAGCCCGAGTTGCCGGGCATCTACCTCGACGGCGGCTTCGGCGTGGGCAAGACCCACCTGCTGGCCGCTCTGTGGCATGAGGCGCAGGGACCCAAGTATTTCGGCACATTCATCGAATACACGGCTCTGGTGGGAGCGCTCGGATACCAGGAGACGATCAAAGAGCTGCGCAGCGCCAAGCTCATCTGCATCGACGAGTTCGAGCTGGATGACCCGGGGGACACGATGGTGATGACGCGTCTGCTGGGGGAGCTCGTCGCCACCGGCACTCGTGTCGCCGCAACGTCGAATACACCACCGAACTCCCTCGGTGAGGGCCGGTTCGCGGCTCAGGACTTCCTCCGGGAGATCCAGGCCATGTCGTCGAACTTCGAGACGGTGCGCATCGATGGTCTCGACTACCGGCGGCGTAACGCCTCAGGGCAGGCCACGTCCGTTGAGCCGGAAGACCTGGAGCACATGGTCACCACGCTGCAGCAGCGCGGCGCCCGCTTCACCGAAGACAACTTCGGTGCGCTCATCCGGCATCTCGGCACCGTGCACCCCTCCAAGTACGTCAAAATCATTCGCGACATCGATGTCATCGCGCTCACCGACGTCTACCTGCTGACCGACCAGACGGATGCCTTGCGGCTCGTGGCCTTTATCGACCGGGTGTACGACGCGGAGATTCCGATTGTCGCGAGCGGGCTGCCGCTCAACGAGGTCTTTGACCCGGAAATGCTTGCGGGCGGCTACCGCAAGAAGTACCAGCGGTCCCAGTCGCGCATGGTCGCCCTCACCACCGGGGAGCTTCCTCCACACGCGGAATAGGCTGCGCGGGGGCCGCGAAATCGGTGCGGAGCCCGAAACACGGTCTTAATACGCCGGCCGATCGCGTAACACCAACGAAACACATCGGAACGTTTGCTGAAACGTCGTCACCGGATACTAAAAAAGTACCCGATGCGGCACACCGAGCGATGAGTCCTCGTGGTACACCCTGTAAATCGAGAGGTGTGAGGACAATCTATGGACACGGGAAGCATTTCATGGGGGATCATGGCCACGGCCCTGGTTCTATTTATGACACCGGGCGTCGCCTTCTTCTACGGCGGACTCGTGAAGGCGAAGAGCGTCGTCAGCATGATGATGATGAGCTTCGGCGCATTGGGTCTGATCAGCGTGCTCTGGATCCTGTACGGATTCAACATGAGCGCGGTCGACGGACCCATGCAGTTTGCGGGCAATCCATTCTCTGACTTCGGGCTGGGTGCACTCGCCACCGGCGACACGGCGAACGTGGACCTGCTGGGTGCAACATTCGGTGCAACCTTCGCCATCATCACCGTCGCGCTGATCTCCGGTGCCGTCGCCGACCGCGCGAAGTTCGGCTCCTGGATGATCTTCGCCGGCGTCTGGGCGACACTCGTCTACTTCCCGGTCGCGGCCTGGGTGTGGGGCGGCGGCTGGATCATGCAGCTCGGCGAGACGCTGAACCTTCCCGGCGTCATCGACTACGCCGGCGGTACCGCCGTGCATATCAACGCGGGTGCCGCAGCCCTCGCCCTCGCGCTGGTACTCGGCAAGCGCGTCGGATTCCAGAAGGGCATCACCAAGCCCCATAACGTGCCTCTGGTTCTCATGGGCGCCGCGGTGCTGTGGTTCGGTTGGTTCGGCTTCAACGCCGGCGCCGAATGGCTCAACGGTCTCGAAAACGTGGGCATCATCGTGGTCAACACCCTCGGGGCCACCGCCGCCGCCATTCTCGGCTGGATGGTGGTGGAGAAGTTCAAGGACGGCAAGGCCACGTCGGTCGGCGCAGCATCGGGTGCCGTCGCCGGGCTCGTCGCCATCACACCGGCCTGCGCCAACCTTGAGCCGGGCTGGGCGCTGATCCTCGGCCTCATCGCCGGCGCCGTCTGCGCCCTGGCGATCGAGATGAAGTTCAAGCTCGGTTTTGATGATTCCCTCGACGTCGTCGGCATCCACCTCGTCGGTGGCGTGCTCGGTACCCTTTACCTCGGCTTCTTTGCCATCGACACGGGCCTGTTCACCGGCGGTGGAAACCTCGGCCAGCTCGCCGTACAGGCCATCGCCGCCTTCGGAGTTCTCATCTACTCCTTCATCGTCGCCTACCTGCTGGGCCTGCTGATCGAGAAGACGATCGGCTTCCGCATCAGGAACGAAGATGAACTGGCCGGCATCGACACCATCGTGCACGGCGAAGAGGGCTACGCACTCGACCGTATCTAACATCGAGTAGCCCGGTCAGGAAGGGCCTGGGGCATCCGGAATCGGATGCCCCAGGCCCTTCCTCATGCCCACGAGCGTGACAGCGCTGACCATGCCCGCGCTGTACAGCGTCGACGTGTCTCGCCCGCCAGGAGCGGGCCGTCGGCGGGACTCAGGAGTGGGGTGCTCGCAGTGGGGACGCTTAGCCGCGGATGCAGGTACCGGAGGAGACCTCGGCGCCCAGACCGGGAGCCTGGGCCACCACGGGCTCGATCTCCTCGAGGGCGAGCGCGTATCCGACGTTGTCGGTTTCGGCGGACTTCGCGAAGATCACGCCGGCCACGAGGCCGGACTCGCTCAGGAGCGGACCACCGGATTCGCCCTGCTGTACATCCGAAGCGAGGGTGTAGACCTCGCGGTTGCTGGGGTCCTGTCCGTAGATGTCGGCAACGCTCAGTGTGCCGAGGGACAGCACCCGGGCGGGATCGGACACGAAGGGACCGCCGAAGGGATAACCGTCGGCCACGGCGCCGCTTCCGGCCGGCAGATCCTCGCCGAGCTCAAGAGCCGGCGCGGACAGGCCGTCAACGGCGATGATCGCGAGGTCATCCACCGAGTCGAAGTACACGACCCGGCCGGGGAGTGCCCCACCGGCGGGGGATTCGACGACGGGCTCCGTCACGCCGGCGACGACGTGCGCGTTGGTGAGCACCCGGTCCGGGGCCACGACGAATCCTGTTCCAGACTGGCTCTGGCCGCACGAGTACGCGGTTCCGGTGATGAGCATCACCGACTGGGCGGCGACCGCCAGAGCCGGGTTGCTCGTGTCGGCATCCGCCGGCTCCGGAGTCGGGCCGGCGAAGGCGTCCACGATGCGAGGGAGCCCCTCCTGAACGGCGAGTGACCTCAGCTGCGCCAGCGCGCGCTTCACCGGATCGGGCGTGACATCGTCGATGCCGCCGATGACGGTAGAGGAGGCGATGGCAGGGGAGAGGTAGGGGACACCGAGCGCGCCGACGCTGAAGGCTACCATCGAGGCGATGAGCGCTGTGGCGACCCCGCTGAACACGCTGCCGAGCAGGCGGTCGACGATGCCGAGGGGGGTACGGTGGGCGGCGCGGCCGATGGAGTGGCCGACGGACGTTCCCAGTGAGAAGCCGATGGCGATAAGAATGAGGGCCGCGCCGATCGCG
>Ga0307487_1000419_pt1 | contig 33579 bp, 27 predicted proteins | sample CBIW12metaG_FD_203665 | JGI IMG/M metagenome (GOLD analysis project Ga0307487, IMG submission 203665) | Sea-ice brine microbial communities from Beaufort Sea near Barrow, Alaska, United States - CBIW 1.2 | ecosystem: Environmental > Aquatic > Marine > Coastal | place: USA: Alaska | collected... | reverse complement strand
GAGAGAGGTAGGCAAGAGCGTCTTCCGGATCCCGAATCAGGATCTTCATCCATGGCGGACATTCAAAAATTCCATCTCCTTTTGAATATGCCTGTGAAAGCAGTTCGGTCATGCCATATTCACTATGGATCTGATCTACCCCAAAACCCTTTCTTAAAATTTGATGAAGCTCTTCCCGGATCATTTCTTTGCGCCGGCCCTTCATTCCCCCGGTTTCCATAACGACCGTGTTCTTAAGCCTAAATTGATGTGATTCTACCAAATCCAATAGAGCAAAGGAAACACCAATTAGCAAGACTTTTTTTCCGGCTTTGTCCAGGGTAACCAGCGTGTTTTTTAATTCGGTTAAATTGTTTAAATAAAACCCGCTTTGTGGATGCCCGCTCTTTTCTATCAAATAATTGGCCATATAGATCAGGGAAGAGCCTTCACGTTCCATATACGAAGGCAAAAGTGCCAGAACCACATAGTTTTTAATGTCACCGTAAAAGTGGCGAAAGGCTTTGGTAAAACTGGCTTCGTAGAGGGAAAGATCGGTCACGTAATGTTTGCTGGTTTCTATCCCGGTTGTTCCGCTGCTGGTAAAGGTTTTTTCTATTGTATTTTTGGAGGAAAGAATTCCATGACTTTTAAAAAATTGAATAGGCATAAAAGGGATTCTTGAGATCTCATTTACCTGCATCGGAATTATTTTTAACAAATCACAAAATCTTCGGTAAACCGGATTATTGGAATATTGAAAATTAAAAACTTCCAATGAAACCTCTTTAAATTTTTCTTCCGAAGAAATTGAAAAAATCTTTTTGCGATCCATCTGAATTGTATTGAAACCGAAGAGTTTAAAGGTAAGAATAAAAAAAGCTTCTAATAATAGAAGCTGGAGTTGGTCTTATTTGTAAAAGGATCTACCTGACTATCAATTTTCTCGTGGCCTGATTGGTTCCTTCTTTGATCTTTAAAATATAAATTCCCGGAGTTAACTCGGAAACATCCAATTCCCTGCCTGTCATAAATGAAGAAAGCACTTGTTTTCCTAAAACATTAAAGACTTCAACCTCTTTTGAAGAGTTATTGTAGGAGGTAATATACACCTTTGTTCCCGTTACCGGGTTAGGGTAAATGGAAAGCCCCACTATAGGTTTTTCAGGAGAAAACGCAGGAGTTATTGTGTTTTGGGCCGTTAACGTATTGGATAACAACAGAAAACAAACCAATAAAAAACCAATAAAATAATGTTGCTTCATGTTTTTTGGGTGTGGTTATTACAAATCTACAATAAATATTTCAAAAATAATACCAAAAAAGAAGACTGGTTGCGTTAAATATATGCTTTTTTTTAAATAAAAGCAGGCTATCAAAAATAGCCTGCTTTATAATAACTCAAATTATAAAAAGGAAAACCAACTGCAAATTTACAATCTTGTGTTTATCCAGGACCATCCGGAGATTTCAACCTGAGTTCCCAATGAAAAATCGGCAGCGGGATCAGCATTTATTCCGTCAATTTTCACGCTGGATAAAGCACCATTATCTTTCATATCAACATTGGTTGTATATCCTTCAAGATGAAGGTTGGTGAATACTGCGCCAGATTCTTTTTTAAATTGAAGCGCAGTGCCACCTACAGAGGAAATAGCGGTAAAGTTGATGAGTTTGGGACTATTGTTTACTCCGTCACCTTCAACAGCAGTGGAAAATCCTTCGATGTTATGCAATACGTAAGTGTTGGTTACAGATCCGTTCCATCCTTCAGTCCAGTCTACCGCGTCATCCTCGTTGTTTTCTAAATAAAGATTGGTTACAGAAACGGCACCTCCAAAAAATTCAACACCGTCATCAGATCCGTTTATTATAGCTACGTTTTCAACAACAGTACCCGATCCTACAGAGTAAAACGAGATTCCGTTATATTGAGACTCAGCGTTTATTTGAGCCCCGGTTCCAATAATTACAAGGTTTTTTATGCTTCCTGAACTGTCTGCATCATCAGTTCCTCCGTAAATGAAACCACCTACTTCGGCAATTGCATCCATACCTTCAGTAGTAGTAGCTTTTCCAACAAGAGTTAAACCACCCCAGTCACCTGGATTGGCATTTACCGAAGAGATGATTACCGGATTAGCTTCAGTTCCCTGAACATCAATTTTTCCGCCTTTAAGAATTGCAATATACACATCGGTTCCGCCATCACGTGCAGTGATCTTGGTTCCCGCCGGAATGGTAAGTTTGCCACCATCTTGAACAATGTAAGATGAACTTAACTGATAATCTACAGAAGCATCTAAAGTAATATTTCCTGTAATAACTCCCTGAAGAATTGTTGCATCTACGCTACCTCTATTATTGATCCAGTCAAAAGAACTTTCATCTACAGAAGGAGCGGCAGTATAAGATAGTTCTGGATTTGCAACGGCTCCATTTAAAATTACATTTGCAAGCGCGCCCGCATCTTTCATATCTACGGAGGTGTCATAACCTGTAAGGGAAAGTCCTGTTATAGTAGCGCCAGATTCTTTTTTAAACTGAAGTGCTGTTCCACCGGTTGTAGAAACCGAGGTGAAGTTTACCAATTTGGGATTGTTGTTTACCCCGTCAGCTTCCACCGAGGTAGAAAAACCTTCAATAGTATGTAAAGAATAAGCGTTTGTCACTGTTCCGTTCCAACCTTCTGTCCAGTCAATAGCATCATCTTCGTTGTTTTCAAGGTAAAGATTGGTTACTGAAACCGCTCCTCCAAAAAATTCAACCCCATCATCTGCTCCATTGATAAGAGCAATATTATTGATAGAAGTTCCGGATCCAACGGCATATAAGGTCAAACCATTATACTGAGATTCGGCATTGATCTGAGCTCCTGCTCCCTCAATTACAAGATAGTTAATAGATCCTGAATTGTCGGTATTATTGGTTCCTCCATAAATAAAACCACCAACCTCGGCAATTGCGTCGATCCCGGAAGTAGTTAAACCTTCACCTAAAAGTAGCAATCCTCCCCAATCTCCGGCTGCACCGTTTGTAGAAGTCATAATAACCGGATTTGAACGGGTTCCGTTAACAGCTATTTCTGCACCTTTTTGAATAGCTATATAAATTTCTGCTCCGGCAACGGCAGTGATCTTTGTTCCGGCAGGAATAGTTAATTTTGTTCCTGAAAGCACATTTAATTGGCCTGTTAATTTATAGGCAACCATTGGATCAAGAGTTAAGTCCTGATCGACACTTCCATTTAATTCGCTATTTACCGAATCTGGATCTACTCCACCAGGATCAATGATATTGCTATCATCAGTACTACAACTTGTAAATGTTACCCCGCAAATAACAGCGAAGAGAACTGAAATACTTTTAATTGTTTTTTTCATGATTTTAAATTTGGATTAAATATTTATTATTAATTGATTAAAATTTTCTATAAACTATAGTTGATTCCCAGGCTAAGTGTTGTACCTCTTGTATATGATCTAACAGTTTGGTTAGTTTCAATTCCGGTGGTACTCGGTTTTACGTTTTGCGTTCTTTTAATTTCAGGGTTTAACAAGTTTTTTCCGGTAAAGGTCAATCTCCAGTGTTTACCGAAATCTTTGGATAAATTTGCGTCCAGGTGCACAAATCCTTTTTCTATAATGGCATCATTATAAAATGTTTCACTCTGAGTTTGAACTTCCGGAGCCCCCAAGGCATATATTTTATCGGAAGCATAATTGGCTGTAATACTGGCATTGAATTCATTTTCAGCATTATCAGAAAAATTAAGGGATGAATTGATTATCCAGTCAGATGCTCCCTGAAGGCCTGTTTCTGTTAAACCTTTGTATCTGAAGGTTCTTATGAAATTGCCATTGGCGTCAATGGTTTCTTTCAAATCTTGTTTATGCCACATTTTTGAAGCATTGAAACTAAAATCAAGGTCTATATTAGATTGAATAATTCCCATTCTGGTTTCAAGCTCTAGTCCGTAGATCTGAGCTTTTTCTCCAGAGTTAAAGTAAGAGAATATGCCGGCAGAGCCCCGGTCCTGTACCTTGTTGATAGGATCTTCAAGTCTTTTATAAAAACCGGTAAGGGAGATCAATTCTCCTGCAGTGGGAAAATATTCCCATTTTAGATCTAAATTATAGTTTGTAGATGCTTTTAGGGCTGGGTTTCCCCTGGTAACCTGTCCTGTCTGCGAAACATATTCAAAGGGAGCAATCTCCTTAAATTCAGGAAGGGTGATGGTTTTACTCCCTGCCAATCTCAGGTTGGTTTGGTCACTTAATGCATAACGCAAACTCATACTGGGATAAAAATTATCGTAGGATATTTCAGATCTTCCAATTCGTCCCGGGATGTTCCCAACATTGTAAACTACATACAAGTCGTCTTGTTGATAACGAACTCCCAAGTTAACATTCAGTTTCTTAATGTCGTAGTTGGCATTAAGAAATCCGGAAACCGATTCTAAAGTGGCCAAATAACGATCTGGTTCTAACCTATTGATCACTAAAGAGACATTATTGAAATTTTGAGGCGTAAAAATTTCCGACAGATTGTCTATAGAAGATGGATTGAGAAGATTTGTGCTTCTTTCTTCCACGCCTAAAAATTGAGACACGAAATTTCTTTCTTTATTTCTATAATTTCCACCTATAGAAAAATTCAAGCTTTGATAGTCCTGATCGATTACACTTAACTTATCAGATATTAATCCGTTAAACTCCTCGTCATTAATAGCCTGTCCCGATTTTCTTTGTTGAAATCCACCGGTTCTTCCAAGTTGAACCAGATTTTCATTAAAATTGACTTCATTTCTAATTCTGTTAGGCTCATCCGCATCAACACGGTTATAACCTACAGCCCAATCCAACTCATTATTATCGGAGATATTGTGATTACCTGCAAGCTGATTGATCCAAAGTCGGGTTTGTTTGATATTTTGATCCCTGATGAACTGAGATAGTCCTTCAGCAGGTTCAGTTTCCTCAAAAATACTGGCTTCTCCATTTCGACCACCTTCAAAAACCTCATCGGTGAGTTTATTGATGAAAAGACTGGTAGCCTTAACTTCATTTTTACCGTTAAATTTATACCCAAGAGTGGCCAGACCCGTTGTGTTGATAGTTTTTGAAAAAGTTTCGGCATCGGTAATAGAGTCATTTATGAAATTTGCCCTAAATTCCCTAAAAACTCCTTTTCTGTGTTCAAAATCGGCAGACTGTGATCCTGAAAGAAATATTTCCAGTTTCTCCCCAAATCTTCTACCTCCACTAATTGAATAGGTAGTGTTTACAGGAAAATTTGCTTTATTTGGATTCCATGTTTGATCTGTCAGGGTTTCTCTTGGACTAAGATCTTTGGAATAAAACCCTAAAGTGATATCGTTGGAATTAGGAGATACTTTAAAATTGTCACCAACACCGTTGCTTATAGCATTGGTGTTGACCCCTGCCTTTATTCCAATGCTAAGTTCTTCAAGCCCTGATAGTTCTCTTGAAGTCACATCAATATTTCCCGAAGCCTGATCTGCAGAGCTTTTTGCAGAGTAGGTTTTGCTGATGCTTACATTTTGAATTACCCGGGTAGGAAATAGTTCAAGATCAATATTTTTACGTTCTACATCATCTGATGGTATTGGAAGACCGTTCATGGTCGTGTATAAATACCGGTCCCCCAATCCGCGCACAAATATATCTCCGGAGGCTTCACTGCTGGATACTCCGGAGATTTTTGTAGTTGCTGCGGCAACATCTGAAACACCTAATTTGGCTAATTTCTGTGCTCCAATGCTTTCTTTGATTTCAATAGCTCCTTTTTGTTCAAGTAATAGGGCAATTTCTGAATCTTTCCTGGAAACCGTTTTTATTAAAACTTCATTTAAGGATGCGGCACTGCTTCCTAAGCCTGTGTTTACCTCGGTAATTTTTCCTGCGGCCACAACAACATTGGGCACTTCCAGGGTTTCATATCCTATATAACTGAAAGCTATTGAATAATTGCCCGGCTTTAAATCGACTAAGGAATATAAACCATTAATATCTGATGTGGTACCGGTAGAAGTTCCTTTAATTATGACATTTGCAAAAGGAAGAGATTCACCCTGCACTTCCTTATCCATAAGTTTACCGACTATTGATCCTTTTGCTGGTTCCTGCCCCTGGACTATTCCTATATATAAAAGGGCCGTAACTAATAAAAATTTCTTCATTTAAATAAATCGTTTTGTTTCTATGGGGCAAATTAAAGGCAGCTATGTGAAGCGACGGTTACCCCCAAATTATCTATTTGTAATTTTAAGGTTATCCAAAGGTTATCTGTGTAAAGGCAAATTAACATGGTGATTTACACCGTTAATTCCTGTAAATTTATTTGCGAAAAAAGACATTGATCTTATCTTCTCGTTAAGAAGTTATGGTCCAATGTTATTAAATGGTTTATAAAACAAGGAGTTTCAACTATTAGGGTTTTTAGTTTAATCCCTAATTATAAGCGATTTTGAAGATTATATGTTTGTGAAATTTTATGGAGTAGCTGGTATGTTAACTAAGTGTTAACAGATTAAATGCAGACTTAAATCTTAGAGTTCAATTTTATCTTTACTTTTGTTTTGAAAGTATTACAATACTGTTATATGAAGAAAAAAGACATTACAATTTTACTAGTTGATGATGAACCGGATATCCTGGAAATTGTTGGATACAATCTTTCTGCTGAAGGTTACAATATTATTACAGCAGATAATGGGGTGAAAGCGGTTAAAATTGCCAAAAAGAAAAAACCACAACTCATTATTTTGGACGTCATGATGCCGGAAATGGACGGGATCGAAGCCTGTGAACAAATCAGAAAAATCCCTGAATTAAGTGAAACTATAATCACTTTTTTGACTGCCAGGGGTGAAGATTATTCTCAAATGGCCGGTTTTGACGCAGGAGCCGATGATTATATCACAAAGCCCATCAAACCAAAAGTACTGGTGAGCAAGGTAAAATCTTTACTGCGCAGGTTTAAGGAGCATGAAGAAACCTCTACTATTGTGACTATCGGGGACCTGATTATCAATAGGGAGGAGTATAAGATCATTAAAAATGAAGAGGAGATAATCCTGCCTCGCAAAGAGTTTGAATTGCTTTCATTACTCACTTCAAAACCCGGAAGGGTTTTTACCAGGGAGGAAATCCTGAACAGGGTATGGGGAAATGAGGTTGTTGTTGGCGGAAGGACTATTGATGTACATATTAGGAAACTTCGCGAAAAAATTGGCGATGACAGTTTTACAACTATAAAGGGTGTAGGATATAAGTTTGTAGTTTAATGGCAAATAAATTTAAAAGGTCTTATAAATTCGCAATAAAAACATCGTTTTTTATTACGGCTTTTTCGACGCTTCTGGTGAGCGGTTTTTTCTATTTTACCGGAATTTTTCAGATTGCTCCCATAATTGGTTTCTTCCTGGTCGCTTATTTATTTTCTTTTTTCTTTATTCAATATAGGGTAGAGTATTTTATCTATAAACGTGTCAAGCATATTTATGATAATGTAACGCTCCTGGATGCAACCACATTATCTCCAGGCCCAATTACTACTGATATGGTAACATTGACCAAAGAAGTGGAAAAATTTGCCCGGGATAAGAAACTGGAAATAGAAACATTAAAGATCAGGGAAAATTATAGGAAGGAATTCATGGGAAATGTTTCCCACGAATTAAAAACCCCGCTTTTTACCGTTCAGGGATATATACTTACCCTTTTGGATGGAGCGATGAAGGACAAATCGGTGCGAAAAAAATATCTGCTGCGCGCCAGTAAGGGAGTGGAAAGGCTTATTTACATCGTGAAAGATCTGGATATGATCACCAAGTTGGAAACAGGGGATCTTCAGTTGCATCGTGAGAATTTCAATATTGTGGAACTCGTCCAAAATTCTTTCGATTTGCTTGAAATGAAAGCCGCCAAAAAAAATATAACCCTCACTTTTGATGTTGAATATAAGGAACCTGTTTGGGTGTATGCCGATAAGGAAAGAATTCAACAAGTGATCACCAATTTGGTGGTAAATTCCATTAAGTATGGTAAAAAAGGTGGAACAACTGAAATAAGCATTGAAAATCTCATTAAAAACAAGGTAATTGTAAGGGTTACAGATAATGGTGAAGGAATAGAAAAAGCTAATATTCCAAGATTATTTGAACGATTTTACCGGGTAGATAAAAGTGGTTCCAGAAAAGAAGGCGGCTCCGGGTTGGGGTTGTCTATCGTAAAGCATATTATTGAAGCGCACAAAGAGAAAATTTATGTGGAGAGCGTTTTTGGGGTGGGAAGTGAATTTTCATTTACCCTTGAAAAGAGCAAAAATCCCTCTAAGATCGGTTCCGGTGGTAAAACAGGATAAGCCTTTGTAATTTGCCACTTCTTTAAGTTTTTGAGCCCTAAAATTTTTTTGGGAACAGCTTGCCAAAATCTTTAATTTTTTTAAACGGCTGGCTAAATATTCTTGTTCATACTGCCCGGGAGTGGGAATTAAAAAAGCCTGTTTTTCCAGTTTTGCCATATCCATCAAGCTTGTATAACCGGAACGGCAAATCACCAAATTACTACTGTTCAAGGCCCTTTCCAGATTATTAGTCTGTAAAAAATTATAAATTGAAAAATTATCTTTTTTTTCAAAAACCTGTTTTTCCTCAATAACACCTCTAACCATAAGTATTTCAGCATCCAAGCCTTTAAGTTTTTCGAACATCAGGTTTTCCAAAATACCGCGTTGAGGTTCCGGTCCCGAAAGCAGTACCAAAATATCAAATTGTTTGGGAATGATCTTTTTTTCAAACCGGCTCATAATTCCCAGGTATTTAACCGGAAAGCCAGTGTTTTTCGGGTGACTCATTTTTCCGCTTAAATTGGGGGAATCTGAAATATCCGGGATCCAGCATTCGTCAAATTTTCTGATATAATTTTGCTGAATTTTACTGCTCAGCCAGGTTGTAAAACCCGAAAACACTTTTATTTGATGTGTTACAAAAACTGAGGGAACAAGATTTGATCGTACTCCCCAGCGATTATCGGAAATGATCCCCGAAATATTTTTGGTCTGCACCAGGTGTAGGACCGCTTTTTTTTCAGCAAGGATGTTCCGCAAAATATGCGGAGTTTGGGATAAAAGTTTCCAGGTAAAAAGCAGTGAATTTTTGGGATATTGAATATTATAGGAAGGAAGCATGTAATGTTCAAGTTCCGGAAATTCTTTTTTCAACAATTCCAAAGCAGCCCCGTCTGAGGCGATCACGGGCTCAAAATTTTGATCCGATAATTCCCTGATGATCGGGATGCAACGCGTGGCGTGACCCAATCCCCAATTTAATGGTGCTATAAGGATCCTTTTTTTGAGCATAGGCAAATATATGAAATGTTGTGATGCAGTGACGAATTAACAAAGTGATGTTGTCCTCAACTTCTAATTTCTTTAGTCGTGGTTCCTGGTTCTTGATTCTTTTTTTTTACTTCTAACCTCAACCTTCTAAGACCTAATTTCTAAATTCTTTTTCGTTAATTTTACCAAAATATTTAAATAACGTGGGGAGCAAAAACAAACTCAAAAGATTCAGGGAAAATGAAAGTTTCGAAAATGTGGTTCAGCCATCCCGGGAGGAGTTAATTCATAATAACTATCCTTTAAAAGGAAATTGGAACGCAAGGTTTTTCAATAATAACAATCCTATCATTTTGGAATTGGGTTGTGGAAAAGGAGAATATAGCGTGGCTTTGGCAAAAGCCTATCCCGACAAAAATTTTATCGGGATCGATATAAAAGGCGCGCGGTTCTGGCGTGGTGCCAAAACGGCATTGGAAGAAGGCCTTAAAAATATTGGTTTTATCCGGACACAAATTGAACTGATCGATCATCTGTTTGCTGAAAATGAAATCGATGAAATCTGGATTACTTTTCCCGACCCTCAGATCAAGTACAAGCGCACCAAGCACAGACTGACAAATACGGAATTTCTTCAGAAATATAAATATATTTTGAAGCCGGGCGGTCTTGTTAATTTAAAAACCGACAGCGAATTTATGCACGGATACACCCTGGGATTGCTTCACGGCGAAGGCCATGAAATAATTCAAGCCAATCACGATGTCTATAAAAACGAATATTCCCCAAAAGAGGTGACAGGAATCCAAACTTTCTACGAAAAACAGTACCTTGAACAGGGAAAACCAATTACGTACATTCAATTTAAGATAAAATAACCTTTGGAGGAAACAAAAATTTTCCTGATCACTTATTTTGCCGCCCTGCTTGGGGTAGTCCCACCGGGCCTGGTGAATATGACCGTGGCTAAAACATGTGTAAAACAAGGCAAGAAAAACGGACTTTTAGTTTCGATTGGCGCATCTGTGGTTGTGTTTTTTCAGGCGCTGTTCGCAATTTTACTTGCAAAATATATTTTTGACAATCCTTATGTGCACAATATATTATTGCGGGCAGGATTGGTGATTTTTATTCTCTTGACCATTTTTTTCTTTGTGAAAGCAAAAAAAGATACACATATCAAAACCTATTCAAAAAAAGCGAAGGCCAACAGTGTTTTTAAAGGGGTTTTAATTGCTGTACTAAACGTTTTTCCTATTCCTTATTTTGTTGCTCTAGCGGCTGCGCTTAATGTTGGTGGTGATATTTCATACCATTGGGGCATTATTTTGTTATTTGTTTTGGCAGCTTCCCTGGGCACCTTTACTACTTTGTATTTATATATTTTGTCTTTTCCAAAAATTGTTGGTAAAACAAAGGTTTTTACCAAATATTCCAATTATTTCATGGCCGCTCTTATGTTGGTTTTGGTCATCATTACTTTATTTAGAATTTTCTATTATTAGAATGGAGGAGAACCCAAACTTTTTTGAACGGGTTTACCAGGTAGTAAAATTAATACCGCCGGGCAGAGTAACCTCTTATGGAGCTATTGCGCGATATCTTGGAGCATCAAAGAGCGCCAGGATGGTGGGATGGGCCTTGAACAATTCTCATAACATGGAATCTATACCTGCGCAAAGGGTTGTTAACAGATTTGGTTTGTTATCCGGGAAATATCATTTTGGTGGCACCAATGCGATGCAGCAATTATTGCAAGCTGAAGGGGTTAAAGTGGAGGAAAATCAAGTCCAAAATTTCAATGATATTTTCTGGGATCCTGCAACCGATTTATAAAATAGGGTAAGCACCCCATTTTTTAATTCCGGCCCTTATTTTTCATCAAATCAATTATAGGCAAATACTTCGTTTTCTTATCATATACAACTATATTTGTATTTTAGAATGATTTTACATAAGAAGTTTAATATAAGTAATTTACAATGAAATTAGATAAAAAAGATATATTGGCAGCGCTTGAAACCATTACCATTTCCGGAGAAGGAAAAAATATGGTAGAAAGCGGGGCGGTTCAAAATGTAATGACTTTTGGAGATGAAGTTGTGGTTGATCTTCTTCTCACTACTCCTGCCTTGCATATTAAAAAGCGGGCTGAAGCAGATGTTATAAAGGCCATCCATGAAAAGGTTTATGAAAAAGCTAAAGTATTGGTTAATATAAAGGTAGAAGCTCCCGAAAAGCCCGAAATAAAAGGCAAGGATATTCCCGGACTCAAAAATATTATTGCCGTAGCCTCAGGGAAAGGTGGTGTTGGTAAATCTACCGTCACTGCAAATTTGGCCGTAAGCCTTGCCAAAATGGGTTTTAAGGTGGGAGTTTTGGATGCCGATATATACGGCCCTTCCCAACCTATGATGTTTGATGTAGAAATGGAAAAACCACTTTCTATTGAGGTTGGTGGAAAATCGATGATGAAACCGATTGAAAATTATGGGGTAAAATTATTGTCTATTGGATTTTTTACAAAACCGGATCAGGCGGTAGTTTGGAGAGGACCTATGGCATCAAAGGCCCTCAATCAAATGATCTTTGACGCTAACTGGGGTGATTTGGATTTTATGTTGATAGATCTTCCTCCGGGAACAGGAGACATTCATTTGTCCATCATGCAATCTATGCCTATTACAGGTGCGGTGATTGTTAGTACTCCACAAAAAGTGGCTTTGGCTGATGCCCGAAAAGGGGTTGCAATGTTTCAGCAGGAAAGCATTAATGTGCCGGTTTTGGGAATTATAGAAAACATGGCATATTTTACTCCTGAAGAATTGCCGGAAAACAAATATTATATCTTCGGAAAAGATGGAGCAAGAAGCCTGGCAGAAGATTTAAAGGTGCCCTTTTTAGGCGGAATTCCATTAGTGCAAAGCATTCGTGAATCAGGAGATGTTGGAAGGCCCGCAGCCTTGCAGGTAGGAACCCCTCTTGAAGCTGCTTTTGAAAAAATCACTCAAAACGTAGTTCAGGAAACCGTAAACAGAAACAAGAACCTGCCTCCAACCGAGGCCATCAAAATTACAACGATGGCTGGATGTAGTTCAGTTAAAACGAAATAGATGACAACTGAAGAAATTAGGATAAATGTAGAAAAAGCCCTTGCAGAAATTCGTCCTTATCTGCAAAATGATGGTGGGGACATCTCCTTGGTTTCCATTGAAGATGACCGACTGGTAAGAGTTAAGTTGGAAGGCAATTGTGTAGGTTGTCACGTTAACCAAATGACTTTAAAATCGGGTGTGGAAATGACTATTAAAAAATATGTGCCACAAATTGAGGAAGTGGTAAATATTGAGAAGTAATGGTATTTTTGCTCATTTGCTTTTTCGTGTAAATTGAATAAAATGATTAAAACAGATATTTTAATTATCGGTGCCGGGCCTACCGGCTTGTTTACCGTATTTGAAGCTGGATTGTTAAAATTAAAATGTCACCTGATAGATGCTTTGCCAATACCAGGCGGGCAATGCTCTGAAATTTATCCTAAAAAACCTATTTATGATATCCCTGGTTTTCCAGAGGTATTGGCAGGAGATTTAGTGAGGAATTTGATGGAACAAATTAAACCCTTTAGTCCGGGTTTTACCTTAGGCGAACGAGCGGAGACTCTTGAAAAACTGGAAGATGAGAACTTTTTGGTAACCACCTCGAAAGGTACCCAACATCAGGCTCCGGTAGTGGTAATTGCCGGCGGATTAGGCAGTTTTGAACCCAGAAAACCTCCTATTGCCACCATTGGTAAATATGAAGACAAAGGCGTAGCTTATATCATAAAAGAACCCGAAATATATCGCAATAAAAGGGTTGTAATATCCGGCGGGGGAGATTCCGCATTGGACTGGGCTATTTATTTGGCGGGAATTGCCAAAGAAGTTTCCCTAGTTCACAGAAGGAATGATTTTCGTGGAGCCTTGGATTCCGTAGAAAAAGTTGAAGAATTATCAAAATCCGGAAAAATAAACTTGATTACTCAGGCAGAAGTAGTTGATTTAAAAGGAGAAAATGAATTGGAAGCGGTGGTTATTCGCCATAATAAGGATGCTTCGGTTGATGGCATAAAACCGACAGATTTTTTTATTCCTCTTTTCGGTCTTTCCCCAAAATTGGGGCCTATTGGAGACTGGGGCCTGGAAATTGAAAAAAATGCCATTAAGGTAAATAATGCCTACGATTATCAAACAAACATTCCCGGCATTTATGCCATTGGTGACGTAAACACCTATCCGGGAAAATTGAAATTGATCCTTTGTGGATTCCACGAAGCGGCAATTATGTGCCAAAGTGCTTATCAACGTATTTTTCCCGAAAAAAGATATGTAATGAAATACACGACAGTTAGTGGGATAAGTGGTTTTGACGGAACAAGAAAAGAGGCAAAAAAAGAAATAATAAAAAGTATAAAATAATTCGAAGATCTCAGAGTCCTGAAGTATGAGGATTTTGAAATCTTTTTTCAAAAATATGTTAGACATAAAAATAACAATTATCGACAGGGAAGGTGAAGCGCATCTGGTAGATGCACCAACCGATATGAACATGAATTTAATGGAAGTTTGCAAGATGCATGAATTGCCTGTTCAGGGCACATGTGGAGGCATGGCGATGTGTGCTTCCTGTCATTTTTATAGTTTAAGTCATTCCGATCACTTTCCGGAAAAAAGTTACGAAGAAGAAGATATGCTGGACCAGGCTTTTTTTGTGCAGGAAAATAGCAGGTTGGGCTGTCAGATCCCAATAACCAAAGAATTGAACGGGCTTGAAATTAAGCTCGCGCCAGAGTCTATGTAGATTTTTCAGAGAACTAACATTGAAAGTTATTTCTCTGAAAATCCATACTTATATAGTTCCATTTATTTTAAGCATATCTTCCAGTATAACGAATCAGTCTTAATGCGCCGCTAAAGTCTAAAAAAAATTTAGAGCTAAAATAGAGGTGGTCTTAAGCTGTTTAGTTAGAAAAAGTTATAAAATTTACCATCTGTTATCACCGGTAAAATTGTGACTACTTTACTTTAGGCATTTTAGGGCTCAAAATTTTAGGCATGTATTAGTTGCCTTGCAAATAATTGAATAATAGAAGGTTATAATGAATGTTTAATAACCTATGTTTTAGGAGCTTCTTCACCAGATCATTCCATTCATGCCGATGCCTATCATAAAGGTTGGGCAAGAAACGGTGATATTGTAACCGATAAAGAGGCTTATGGCCTGCCTTTAATTTTAAAACACAACACCAAAGGGGACAAAGGTGGTCCGCTATTTTGGGCGCATTATTCCTATCTGGGATTAAATCCGAAAGGGCTTAGTGACAAATATGCCAATTACTGGGATTTAAATGTAAATCACTCTAGGATCAATTACCAGTATTGTCTTGAAAATCCGAAAAATTTTGAAACCTATAGTGAAAATTCATGGGGACTTACAGCCAGTTATACCCGCAATGATGATAATAGTATTGGTTATACAGCTCATTCTCCCGATAATGACAAGGGAGTGGTCTCACCAACGGCAGCCGTAGGTTCTATTCCCTACACTCCCGAAGAATCCCTTGAAGCGATCAGATTCTTTTACGAAGATTTAAATGACCTGGTTTGGGGCCCGGCGGGATTTTATGATGCATACAGTCTAGAAGGTGAATACTGGGTAGCACCAAGATATCTGGCAATAGACCAGGGACCACAAATTGTTATGATCGAAAATTACAGGTCAGGGCTTATTTGGGACTTATTTATGGGAGCTCCGGAGGTAAAAAACGGTTTTGAGAACCTATTGGGATTGTTTGAATTCCTTAGGTTTTATTAGAACATATAGATATGATAAACAGATTTTTAGATCATTTAAACTTATTTCTTCTATTGATACTTATGCTACCATTTTCGATTTTGGCGCAATCCAAAGAGGATTTTAAGAGGGAATATCTTGTTAAAGCCGGGGATACCTTAAAATACAGGATCTTATTTCCGAAGGGTTTTTCAGAAAATAAAAAATATCCGGTTGTACTGTTTTTGCATGGGGCAGGGGAACGCGGGGATGACAATGAATCTCAACTTACACACGGCAGTGAACTTTTCCTGAATAAACGGGAGGATTTTCCGGTAATCGTGATTTTCCCGCAGGCTCCAAAGGAAGATTATTGGGCAAAAGTAGAAGTAGACCGGGATACGATTCCATTCAAGTTCAACTTTAAGAATGACGAGGAATCAACTAAGTCCTTAAAACTGGTTATTGGGTTAATGGAGAATTTGCTCACCAAAAATTTTATTGATAAGGACAGGATTTATGTGGGAGGACTTTCTATGGGCGGAATGGGCACATATGAAATCATATATAAAAAGCCAGAAATGTTTACCGCGGCTTTTGTGATTTGCGGAGGCGCAAATCCCATTATCGCCAAAGCCTATCCAAAAGGTTTTAATATCTGGATATTCCAAGGTGAAAAAGATGATGTTGTTCCGCCTGAATATGCAAAGGTCATGGCCAGGGCAATCAATACCAATGGAGGAAATGCGAAACTTTCTTTGTATCCAAACGATAATCACAACAGTTGGGATACCGCCTTTGCCGAACCAGAATTGTTGCCCTGGTTGTTCAATCATACTAAAAATAAAAAATAATGAAGACATTAAAGAATCTTGTTGGCCTTAGCTTTATACTTATAATGGGCGTTAGTTTCGGTCAAACCCAAAAACAAATTCCCCAGGTGGAAGAACTTCTTAAAAAAATGACCCTGGAAGAAAAAATTGGGCAACTCAACTTGTTAACCCCGGGCGGAGGAATTTTAACCGGCTCTGTGGTAAGCAAGGATGTAGAAACAAAAATTAAAGCCGGGAATGTGGGCGGACTTTTTGGAGTTTCCGGAGCCGAAAAGATCCGGCAAGCGCAGGAAATTGCAGTTAAAAATTCCCGATTGGGAATTCCGTTGCTCATCGGTTCTGATGTTATCCACGGTTATAAAACCACATTTCCTATTCCACTGGGCCTTTCGGCGAGTTGGGATATGGAACTCATTAAACAAACCGCGCAAATCGCCGCCAAAGAAGCTACTGCCGATGGGATTAACTGGAATTTTTCGCCAATGGTTGATATAGCCCGGGATCCGCGTTGGGGCCGGATTGCTGAAGGCGCAGGGGAAGATCCGTTTCTTGGTTCTGCCATTGCAAAAGCTATGGTTGAAGGCTACCAGGGAACAGACCTTACCGAACCCCAAACTATGATTGCTACCGTTAAACACTTTGCGCTTTACGGAGCCGCCGAAGCTGGACGTGATTATAATTCGGTGGATATGAGCAGGATAAAAATGTTCAACGAATATCTGCCTCCATACAAGGCTGCTATAGATGCGGGAGTGGCCAGTGTGATGTCCTCTTTTAACGATATTGATGGTGTGCCCGCTTCCGGGAATAAATGGTTGTTAACCGATTTGTTACGTGAACGATGGGGCTTTGACGGTTTGGTTGTTTCAGATTACACTTCGGTAAACGAAATGATCGCCCACGGAATGGGAGATTTACAAGATGTTTCAGCCCTGGCTCTAAATGCCGGCCTGGACATGGATATGGTAGGTGAAGGATTTCTTACTACCCTGGGAAAATCGGTTAAAGAAGGGCGTGTATCGGAAGAACAAATTACCATAGCTGCAAGAAGAGTTCTTGAAGCCAAGCATAAACTGGGTTTATTCAAAAATCCTTACAGGTATTCAGATAAAAGCAGGGCTAAAAAAGATATACTTTCAAAAGAAAACAGGGCAATTGCGCGTAAAGCTGCCTCACGTTCTTTTGTGTTGCTAAAAAAACAGGGAAATACGCTTCCCCTGACCAAGAATGCAAAAATTGCCTTGGTTGGACCGCTTGCAAATAGCAAGAATAATATGTTGGGAACCTGGGCACCAACCGGAGACCCCCAATTATCCATTCCAATTTTGGAAGGACTAAAAAATGTAGCACCAAATGCAACTATCAGTTATGCTAAAGGCGCAAATATTAGCGATGATGTTGAATTCGCCAAAAGGGTGAATGTGTTTGGCCCGCGTATAGAAATTTCAGAAGAATCTCCCCAGGCCTTGCTAAAAGAAGCCCTGGAACTGGCTAAAACAGCCGATGTGATAGTTGCCGTTGTTGGGGAAGCTACCGAAATGAGCGGGGAAGCAGCTAGCCGAACCGATATAACCATACCCGAAAGTCAGAAAAAATTGATCAGGGAATTGGTTAAAACCAATAAACCCGTAGTCCTTGTTTTAATGAGTGGCCGCCCATTGGTTATTTCCGAAGAAATGAAACTGCCTTTAAGCATTCTTCAAATATGGCATCCCGGAACTGAAGCCGGGAATGCGGTAGCCGATGTGCTTTTTGGCGATTATAATCCTGCAGGAAAGCTTACTGCAACCTGGCCGGTAAATGTTGGGCAAATTCCAATTTATTATAGAGGGAAAACTACCGGAAGACCAGCTTCATCCTCCGAATTCGAAAAATTTAAATCCAATTATCTCGATGCTCCAAATGAACCTTTATTTCCATTTGGTTACGGATTGAGTTATACCGAATTTGAATATTCTGATATAAAATCCAGCAGCCAGACGTTGTCTGCCGATGGAAAAATTACCATAAGCGCAACTGTTTCCAACACAGGTAATTTTGATGGGGAAGAAATAGTGCAACTTTTTACACATGATTTGGTAAGAAGCATCACCCCGCCGGTGAAGGAATTAAAAGGATTTCAAAAAATCAGCCTGAAGAAGGGAGAGTCCAAAACAGTGAATTTTCAATTGAGTATTGAGGATTTGAAATTTTATAATGCCAGTTTGGAATTTGTGGCCGAACCGGGAAAATATGAAGTTTTTATAGGTAAAAATTCTGTGGATGATAATCTCAAAGTAGATTTTGAATTGCTGAAATAATTTCGAATTGAGTTGAAGCATTTAATGAAAACAGGATTTCTTCCAAAAGTGAGGTTGTAAAAAGCGAATAAATATTTATTGGATCTTTTCTAAAAACAAAAGAGGGCAACTCCTATAAAGTTGCCCTCTTTTTGTCTTTATTCTTCCCCGATAGCTATCGGGGTTGGTTCTTTTTTCTAATTTTAATTAAAAGCCGATATTCCTGTAATATCCAATCCCGTGATCAAAAGGTGGATATCGTGGGTCCCTTCATAGGTAATCACGCTTTCCAGGTTCATCATATGTCGCATAATGCTGTATTCACCGGTAATTCCCATCGCGCCCAATACTTGTCGCGCTTCCCTGGCTATTTTAATGGCCATATCCACGTTATTTCGCTTTGCCATGGATATTTGTGCTGAGGTGGCTGTTCCTTCATTTCTCATTACTCCCAGTCGCCATGCCAATAATTGGGCTTTGGTGATCTCCGTGATCATTTCGGCAAGTTTCTTTTGTTGAAGCTGGAAACTAGCAATTGGTTTATCAAATTGCATGCGTTCCTTGGCATATCTCAATGCGGTATCGTAACAATCCATTGCAGCTCCAATTGCGCCCCAGGCTATACCGAAACGTGCAGAATCCAAACAACCTAATGGTGCTCCTAATCCGCTTTTATTTGGAAGTAAATTTTCTTTGGGAATTTTTACGTTATCAAAAATAAGTTCTCCGGTCGCACTTGCACGCAGCGACCATTTATTGTGGGTTTCAGGAGTAGAAAATCCTTCCATTCCGCGCTCTACGATCAGTCCGTGAATTCGTCCTTCTTCGTTTTTGGCCCAAACCACGGCGATATCTGCAAATGGTGCATTTGAAATCCAGAGTTTGGCTCCATTCAATAAATAATGATCGCCTTTATCTTTAAAATTGGTTGTCATCCCACTGGGATTCGATCCGTGATCGGGTTCGGTAAGTCCAAAACATCCCATCCATTCTCCGGAAGCCAGTTTTGGCAAATATTTATTTCTTTGTGCTTCGTTTCCGTATTTATAAATTGGGTACATCACCAAAGATGATTGTACTGATGCAGTGGATCGTACGCCGCTGTCGCCGCGTTCAAGTTCCTGCATGATCAAACCGTAAGAGATTTGATCTAATCCTGCGCCGCCGTATTCTTCAGGGATATAAGGGCCAAAAGCACCAACTTCAGCCAATCCGCTAATTAAGGATTTAGGAAATTTTGCATCCTGGGCTGCTTCTTCAATAATTGGAGAAACATCGCGTTTTACCCATTCACGGGCAACATCGCGCACCATTTTATGTTCATCGGTAAGTAAATCGTCAAGATTGTAATAATCAGGGGCCTGAAAAAGATCTGGTTTCATTTAGGTTGGTTTTATAAACAAAAATAGCCAACCCAAGATTAGCAAACAATTTAAATGACCTATAATTTCAGGTAGAATGGCGCTACCATTTTTTGATAGTCTTTGGTGTATTGATGTCTGCTTACTTCCAGGATCAATTCATTGGAAGAAAAAGGTTTTTCGGTAAAAGAAAGTTGCAGTAAACTGCGTTTGACAGGCGTGTTTTCTGTTCCCCGTACGCGGGTAATTCTATTTGGAAATAAATTTACTTTTTCTGATAATTTCAAAAAATATTTTTCTTCGGAATAGGGAATGATCACCGCAAAACTTCCTTCATCAGATAATAATTCGGAAGCGAATTTAATTAATTCTTCAAAAGGCAGGGATTCTGCAAATCTTGCCATGTTGCGGGCAGTATCACCTGATTTATAATCTTCAGTATAAAATGGCGGATTGGAAATGATGAGGTCATATTTTTCATCTTCCATTTCTTCGGTAAATTCATCTAAAGCCGCGTGATAACAAAATAAACGGTCGGCCCAGGAGGAATTTTCAAAATTATCCACACATTGCTCATAGGCATCTTCATCAATTTCCAAAGCATCAATTTGCTCCGCATCACTCCTTTGCGCCAGCATTAAAGCCAATATTCCGGTTCCTGCTCCAATGTCGAGAATAGAATACGCATCTTGAACAGAAGTCCAGGCCCCGAGCAAAACTCCATCGGTGCCAATTTTCATCGCGCAACGATCTTGTTCAATGCTGAATTCTTTAAACTGAAATGGTTTGCTCATTGTAATAGTAGTGAGATTTGAGTATTGAGTATTGAGATTTTTTGTGTCAAGACTTAAATAATTTTTTTAATCTGAAGATTCCAAATTCCAAATTCCAAATTCCAAATTCCAAATTCCAAAAAAGTGCTAAATCTCTAAATTTATGATTTATTGATGATCGTTGATAAAATTTTCCTCAGTTCATTTGCTTCCAGAATGAGTTGATCAATTTCAACTTGAAGGTGGACATTCATCACTTTTAATAAACTGAGCCAGTAAAAACTTTCCTTGGCTTCTTTTCTTGATATTCTAACCCGAAATTTAAAATCTTTCTCTCCAAGTTTTTCATTAGCCTCAATATAATTTGCGCCGACAGATCCGGATGACCTTATTAGTTGTTTTCCATCTTCAATATTCGATATTGTTTTTTGAAGTTTTAGAATTAGAAACCTACAATCCCTGGCAAATTCAAACGTACGATCCTCTAGATTGTAAGGTTTCATTTAGGAATTATTTTAAAACAGAATTTAAATATAGGGAATTTGAATTATTTATAGAAGTCCAGGCTTTCAATTCCACCTAATTGAAATTGAACTTTTTTATTTTTGGATATTGTGATTTGGGATTTTATTTTTGGAATTTGGGTATTGAGATTTTTAATCTTATTTACAGGTAAAGATCAATAAGCCCTTCAGGAGTCTTTAAGTAAATAATTTTATTTTTCTTATCCAGTTTTTCAATAAACTCATCGTTCATGGGGATAAGGATCTGTTTGTCGTCTTTTTCAATTTCAAACAGGGCCTGTGCGGTGCTATCGTTTATAGAAACAACTTTTCCTATGTTGCCGTAATTGATATCTTCTACCGTATAACCTATAATTTCGTGAAAATAAAATTTATCGCCCTCAAGTTCGGGAAGCATCGTGAGCGGAAGGTAAACGTCACATTTCATGATTTCATCGGCTTCCTCTTCAGAGTCCACATCCTCAAACCTCACCCTGAGCAGTGTGCTTCGGTGGAGGGAACTTTTGACAATAAAAAATGGAACCAGATTTTCGTTGATGTCAACGAAAACTGATTCCATTTCTGTGTAAGCTTCGGGCTCATCGGTATCGAGTTTGATCAATAACTCGCCCTTGAAACTAAATTGACTAACGATTTTCCCTAAATAGAAACAATCCTGTTTAAGCATCGCTGGTATAGTTAATTAAGCTTCTTTTTTGTCTTCTGTGTCAGTTTCTTCAGCAGGTTTTGCTTCAGCAGCAGCTTCTTCTTTTGGTGCTTTGGCAGCTTCGGCTTCAGCTTTCTTGTCAGCAATAGCTTTAGCGGCTTCAGCTTCCTTATCAGCAATAACTTTAGCGGCAGCAGCTACAACTTCAGCAGCAGCGGCTTCACGTTTGGCATTTGCTTCTTGTTCAGCTTCAAAAGCTTTTTGCTTGGTAGCATCTCCAGCTTTGGTCAAGGTATCTTTTTTAGCAGATACTTTTCCTTCTTTTTCGTCTAACCAGGCCTGGAATTTTTCCGCAGCTTGTTCTTCGGTAATAGCTCCTTTTCTCACACCACCTGCAAGATGGTTTTTGATAAGGACACCTTTGTAAGAAAGGATTGCACGGGCAGTATCAGTTGGTTGTGCTCCGTTTTGTAACCAAGTCACAGCTCCATCAACATCTAATTCGATAGTAGCGGGATTGGTGTTTGGGTTGTAAATCCCTAATTTCTCAAGGTATTTACCATCTCTCGCTGCACGTACATCTGCGGCGATAATCCAGTAAAAAGGTTTCCCTTTTTTACCGTGTCTTTGTAATCTAATTTTTACAGGCATATAAATTAATTTGGGAGGTTCTCGACCTCAATTATTAATAAGTCCGCAAAGATACCATATTTATTTATTCAGGGCGTATTTTTCTGAATTAAAGATAAGTATAAAATTAGGATGCTAATTTCCCTTAAACAGTGGGATCCCTGGGTTTAAGAATTAAGGAAGCTTGCGAATCGGGAAAAAATTTAGCCTGTTTAAATCTTTGTCCTTAAAGGAAGTAATCTATGACTTCAAAATTTACAATTATGATTTTAAAGGGTTTATTGGTATTTTTGCTTTTTGAAAAAAATCAATAAGGTTATGAATTATCCTGAGGAAGTTGCAAAGAAGCTTAATGCGTTGCTCGAGAAAAATTACGATTCTGAAAAAGGATACCTCCTGGCTTCTGAAAAAGTCAAAGATCAGGAACTAAAATTCTTTTTTAACCAGAGGGCCAAGGAACGTTATGATTTTGGACACGAATTGAAAGATGAAATTCGCAAATTCAGGGAAGCTCCGGATCCAGGTACCAGCCTAAAGAGCGATATTTTTCGGGGATGGATGAACATTAGATCCTTAGTGTCTTCAGACAACGAAGCAGTTTTTTTGAAAGAGGTTCTTAGAGGAGAAATTGCGGCATCCGATGAGTATAATGAAATATTACAGGACAGAATCATTCCCCCTTCCACCGGAAATATTCTCATGAGACAGCGCAATTCCATAGCGGCTGCCCTTAACAAGGTAAAATCTTTTCAGGAAAGTAAAGCTTAAGTTGTAATTTTTTGTTGGTTGATGCTTTTATTTCAGAATTATGAAGGGATCTTTCTGAATTTTGTTATTAAAAAAATAAGTTGATAAAACCTTCCTAGATACCATAGAACTACCTGTAAATTTCCTTATTTTTAACCGATAGTTCACACTCCATAATCCTGTTATTAATCATTGATTATCAGCAGCATAAAAAAATTCCGTAAAGAATGTATTTGATTTTTGATACTGAAACCACCGGCTTACCTAAAAACTGGAAGGCCCCCCTCACCGATTTTGATAACTGGCCACGATGTATACAGATTGCCTGGCAGTTGCATGATGATATGGGGAACCTTGTTGAAAATCAGGACTATTTAGTGAAGCCAACTGGCTTTAATATTCCTTATGATGCCGAAAAGATTCACGGAATTTCAACAATGTTGGCTGAGGAAGATGGGATTTCATTGCAGGAAATGCTGGAAAAATTTCACATCGCCCTGGGAAAAGCCAAATTCATAGTTGGCCAGAATGTGGGTTTTGATGTGAATATTATGGGTGCCGAATTCCTAAGGGGAGGTTTTCAAAATCCTTTGGAACAATTTCCTTTTTTGGATACCTGTACGGAAACCACGGCGAAATTATGCCAGTTGCCGGGAGGACGTTACGGAAAATTTAAATTGCCCACCCTTGCGGAACTTCACAAGGAATTATTTTCTGAACCTTTTGCCGAAGCGCACAATGCGACCGCCGATGTAGAAGCAACCACGCGTTGTTTTTTGGAATTGATCAGAAAAGAATTTTTTACCAAGGAGCAACTGGATGTTCCCGAATCTTATTTTGAAAATTTTTCTGAAGCAAATCCGAAACCGCTTAAGTTGATAGGTTTAAAACATATCAACCTGAAAAAAGCTTCGGAAAAGATCAGGAAAAAATTTCAGGAGCAGCAGGAACCTGAGGAAATTTCCACTGAAGAAATTCAGGAAAATTTAGAAAAACTTGATGAGGTCAGGTTTTCCCACCTTCATAATCATTCCCAGTTCTCCATTTTGCAGTCTACTATGAGTATTGCCGCTTTGGTGGAAGCCGCGGCCAAAGAAAATATGCCTGCCGTTGCCCTCACCGATCACGGAAATATGATGGGTGCCTTTCATTTTGTAAAAGAAGTTGGGAACTTTAACCGAGCCGTTAAAGCAAAAAACGAAGCTTCGCTTGCCAATAATGAGCCGGCAACCGCAAAGGATCTAAAGGCTATTGTGGGTTGCGAATTTTTTGTTTGCGAGGATCACCACGACAAAACCAGAAAAGACAACGGGTATCAAATAGTGGTCCTGGCCAAGAATAAAAACGGATATCACAATTTGGCTAAAATGTCTTCCCTGGCCTATACCGAAGGATTTTATTATCTGCCGAGGATAGACAGGGAAGTCATCAAAAAATATAAGGATGATTTAATAATATTGACCGGAAATTTAAATGGAGAGGTTCCGGGAAAAATTTTAAATGTAGGGGAAAATCAGGCCGAAGAAGCTTTGCTTTGGTGGAAGGAAACTTTTGGTGCCGATCTGTATATAGAGTTGATGCGGCACGACCAGGAGGAAGAAAGCCGTGTGAACAGTGTTTTAGTGGAATTCGCTAAAAAACACGAAGTGAAATTGGTTGCTACCAATAACACCTATTATTGTGAGCAACAAGATTCCAACGCGCATGATATTTTACTTTGCGTAAAGGAAGGTGAGAAACAGGCCACCCCGATAGGACGAGGACGCGGTTACAGGTATGGATTGCCCAATAACGAATATTATTTCAAATCGGATGATGAGATGAAATCCTTGTTTAAGGATCTGCCCGAGGCTATTTCAAATATTCAGGAAGTTGTAGATAAAATTGAACCTTATGAACTTGCAAGGGACGTACTGTTGCCGGCATTTGATATTCCTGAGGAATTTTTTGTTGAAGAAGATAAAGCAGACGGAGGAAAACGCGGGGAAAACGCCTATTTAAAACACCTGACTTTCCAGGGAGCCAAAAAACGATATGGGGATTTTTCAGAAGACATTAAGGCAAGGCTGGATTTTGAGCTTTCGGTAATAGAAAACACCGGGTATCCCGGGTATTTTCTTATTGTGGAAGATTTTATTAGGGCGGCCCGTGGAATGGATGTTTCGGTAGGTCCTGGACGTGGTTCGGCGGCGGGAAGTGCAGTGGCATATTGTCTTTGGATCACCAATATCGACCCAATTAAATACGATCTGCTTTTTGAGAGGTTTTTGAATCCGGACAGGGTAAGTATGCCCGATATAGATATTGATTTTGACGACGAAGGCCGGAGTCGGGTAATGGATTATGTGATCAAGAAATACGGTTCAAACCAGGTTGCCCAAATCATCACTTATGGAACGATGGCTGCGAAATCGGCTATTCGTGATACCGCCCGGGTTTTGGATCTGCCTTTAAATGAAGCCGACAGGATTTCGAAATTGATCCCTACAATGGGGAAATTGAGCAAAATCTTTGGGCAGACCGAGAAGGAATTGAAGAAAAGTTTCCGAAGTGAAGATTTGGAGAAAGTAAATCAGCTTCTAAATATAGCCGATGGAGAAGATCTGGAGGCCCAAACCATAAACCAGGCAAGGATCCTTGAGGGAACCGTCAGGAATATTGGGATTCACGCCTGTGGGGTTATAATCACCCCAAGCGATATCACCAATTTTGTGCCGGTAGCTTTGGCGAAAGATTCCGACTTGTATGTCACCCAGTTTGACAACTCGGTGGTGGAAAGTGCAGGCTTGTTAAAAATGGACTTTTTGGGCCTAAAAACATTGACCCTTATAAAGGATACGGTAAAAATTGTAAAGGGCAGACATGATATAGATCTGGATCCGGACAGTTTTCCCCTGGATGATGAGAAAACTTACGAATTGTTCCAACTGGGAGAAACCGTGGGGATATTTCAATATGAATCGCCCGGAATGCAAAAGCATTTAAAGGATTTAAAACCTTCCGTTTTTGACGATTTAATTGCGATGAACGCCCTTTACAGGCCGGGACCAATGGAATATATCCCTAGTTTTATCGCCCGGAAGCACGGAAGGGAAGAAATAGCATACGATTTGGCAGATATGGAAGAATATCTGAAAGAAACTTACGGAATCACGGTTTACCAGGAGCAGGTGATGTTACTTTCCCAAAAGCTCGCAGGATTCTCCAAAGGTGAAGCCGATGTTCTGCGAAAAGCAATGGGGAAAAAGAGTTTTGCCTTGCTGGAACAACTAAAGCCCAAATTTTTAAACGGAGGGGAAGCCAAAGGACATTCAAGGGAAATACTGGAAAAGGTATGGAAAGACTGGGAGGCTTTTGCGGCTTATGCCTTCAATAAATCGCATTCAACCTGTTATGCTTGGATCGCATACCAGACTGCCTACTTAAAAGCCCATTATCCCGCGGAATATATGGCGGCGGTGCTTTCCAACAATATGAGTGATATCAAACAGGTCACCTTTTTTATGGAGGAATGCAAGAGGATGAAATTAACCGTTTTGGGACCCGATGTAAATGAATCCTATTATAAATTTTCGGTAAACAAAGAAAATGCAGTTCGCTTTGGAATGGGTGCAGTAAAAGGAGTAGGATCTGGAGCAGTTGCAACTATCGCTGAAAACAGGAAAACCGAAAAAGGACCATACAAATCTATTTTTGATATGGCCAAGCGCATAGATTTGCGTGGGGCCAATAAAAAAGCATTGGAAAATCTTGCCCTGGCAGGAGGTTTTGATGGTTTTGGAAATCATCGCGCCCAATATTTCAAAGATGAAGGCGATGGGGTCACTTTTCTGGAAAAGGTGATAAAATATGCGGCAAAATTCCAGGACAGTGAAAACTCGGCCCAGGTGAGCCTGTTTGGGGAAGCCAGTGATGTGCAAATCGCGGAGCCCATGGTGCCGCCTTGTGAAGAATGGGGGACCATGGAAAAACTGAAACGGGAAAAAGAGGTGGTGGGAATCTATATTTCCGGCCATCCATTAGATGATTTTAAAGCTGAAATGAATTATTTTTCAAATTCAAAAGTTTCCGATTTTAAAAATTTAGATGGTTTTATAAATCGGGAGCTTTCCTTTGGGGGAGTAGTTTCAGAAGTGCAACACCGCACTTCAAAAATGGGGAAAGGCTGGGCTTCTTTTACGGTTGAAGATTATTGGGATTCTTATGAGTTCAGAATTTTTGGGGAAGAATATTTGCGTTTTCAGCATTTTATGGTGCCCAATGCTTTTGTTTTTATAAAAGCCTTTGTAAAAGAGGGTTGGACCAATAAGGAAACCGGAAGTAAAAGTGAACCCCGGCTACAATTCAACAACTTTCAGTTATTGCATGATGTGATGGATATGTATGCCAGGAAACTCACGCTCCAACTTGATATAAATGAACTGAACGAAGAAAAAATAGATTCCTTAAAAGATATTATCCGGGCGCACCGTGGTGACCATATGTTGCATTTTATAGTATATGAGATGAAGGAAATGGTTAAGTTAAATATGACCAGCAGAAAACAAAAGGTTAAAATTTCCCAGGAATTACTGGATGCCCTGGAAGGTGCCAAGGTGCTATATAAACTGAATTAAAAATTCGTTCCTTCTTTAGGAAAGCCCTATCTTAGAGCGGGAATTCGGGTAGGGATTGCAGCAAGCTACCCTGCTGGCCGTCAGGCAGGCAGGTAGCGCGGAAAGCCCGGCCTGAGCGCAGCGAAGGACCCGCCAAAAAAAAGTTGGGCAAATACCTCAAATAGTCCTGCCTGATAAGCAAATAGCAAAATCTAATGCTTTTGCTGTAAGGTTTAGCAGAATAATTGACTATTTTTACATATTAATTGATAAGAAAAACAAATATTATGGCTTTAGAGATAACAGATGCTAATTTTGAAGAGACCGTACTAAAAAGCGATAAACCTGTAATGGTTGATTTCTGGGCGGCTTGGTGTGGACCTTGTAGAATGGTTGGACCAATTATAGAAGATATCGGTAAAGATTATGAAGGAAAAGCGGTTGTTGGAAAATTGGATGTTGATGCCAACCAGGAATTTGCTGCAAAATACGGAGTTCGGAATATTCCTACCGTTTTGATTTTTCAAAATGGAGAAGTAGTAGGACGCCAAGTAGGAGTTGCTCCTAAAAACACCTATGCTGAAGCATTGGATGCCCTACTGTAAAAAGATAAAATAAATATAAGTTTAGAAGGTCCGGCAAAATTGTCGGACCTTTTTTGCTTTAGAATATTTATCTTAGTTAAAAATAAAAACACTCTTCTTTTTTGGGGGGAGGTTAAGAAAAGGGGGCTTTAAATGGATTTACAGCAGGAAGTACATAAAAAGGGTGGGTTTACCAATCTGGAACTCCTGGCCAAACAAGTGGTGGAAGGGTTTATTTCCGGAATGCACAAAAGTCCGTTCCATGGATTTTCAGCGGAATTTGCCGAACATAAGATCTACAATAACGGGGAAAGCATCAAGCACATCGATTGGAAATTATACGCCAAAACCGATAAATTATACACCAAGCGGTACGAGGAAGAAACCAATTTGCGTTGTCATTTGATCATAGATAATTCGGCCTCCATGCATTATCCCCCGATGAAACAGTTTAAGAGGGATTCCCTTAACAAAATAGGGTTTTCGGTATTGGCAGCAGCTTCTTTGATGCAGAATTTAAAAAAACAGCGCGATGCGATAGGGTTAAGTGTTTATAGCGATATCTACGAGTATTATGCGCCCGAGAAGGGCAGTGAGCGCCACCACCGAATGCTTTTAAACGAATTGGATCGTGTGCTCTCAAATCCCGTTAAAAACAGGAAAACCGATAGCTATACTTATTTACATCAAATCGCCGAAAAATTAAAACGAAGGTCCCTGATCTTCATTTTTACCGATATGTTCCAGGAAGACAAAGACGAAAAAGAGTTGTTTGAAGCCCTGAAGCATTTAAAATATAATAAGCACGAGGTTGTTCTTTTTCACGTAATCGATAAGGAGAAAGAGCTGAATTTTGATTTTGGCAATGCCCCAAAACGTTTTACAGATGTAGAATCCGGTTCGTATATCGATCTTTATGCCGATAATTTTAAGGATTCTTACCAAAAAGCGGTTGAAAATTACTTTGGGGAACTCAAATTACAGTGCTCGAAATATCGAATTAAGTACGTGCAGGCGGACATTGGAGAGAATTTTGAAAAGATTTTGACCACCTACTTGGTTGAAAGACAAAATTTTGCCTGACCTCAAAAAATGAGGAGAAATAAATTTCTAAAAAAGGTTTGTGTAATGTAAAAACTACTGTATATTTGCCATCGCAATAGAGCAACGGTCTGGTAGTTCAGTTGGTTAGAATGCCTGCCTGTCACGCAGGAGGTCGCGAGTTCGAGTCTCGTCCAGACCGCATAATTGCAAAGAAGAATAGCCCTAAGAAATTAGGGCTTTTTTTATGCGCTAAAATGAAATTGTTTCAATTGATGTGCACTATTGATTTTTGAAAATCAATAGTGCAGGACTAGCACTATTGCGCTGCAGAGTTAGAACTGCAACTCAACTTTTTAAACCTTTTTGAAATTAATACTCCAAAAAATAAATTTCATGTACATTTACTATCGCTGTAATAGCTTTATCAATTAATTTATAAATTATAAAACATGTCTCTAAAAAGAACAATTAAAGTAACCTGCTTTATCTTCATGTGTATGCTGTTTTCAAATACAATTGTTGCACAAAAACAGTTTAAAGTTTTATTGGTTACAGAAACAGCAGGCTGGCATCATGAATCTATAGACATCGGTATTGTCGCTATAAACAATCTTTCTGCAACTCACAATTTTGATGTCACCAGACAGCAAGACGCTATAAAAATTACAGAAGCAGGTCTTAAACCTTATGATGCAGTGATCTTTTTAAGCACGACTGCAAATATTTTTGATGAAGATGAGCAAAAAGCTTTTGAAAACTATATAAAATCTGGAAAAGGTTACGTGGGTATCCATGCCGCTTCAGATACAGAATATGATTGGGAATGGTATACTAAACTTGTAGGTAGAATGTTTCATATACACCCGGCACAACAAACCGCAAAATTGAAGATACTTGATCATAATTTTCCCGGTTTAGAGCATTTTCCTGATACACTTTTGTGGACAGACGAATGGTATGAATTTGGACCGGAAAAAATCTCTGGTTTAAATTATTTGGTCGCAGTAGATGAGAATTCTTATAATCCGGTAGTAACATGGCAAAATAGGGATTTAGACCCAAAAACTGGAAAAATGGTTGCTCGCAATGGTAAGGGCATGGGAGATTTACACCCTATTTCCTGGTACCATGAGTTTGACGGCGGGCGCGCCTTTTATACTGCATTGGGTCACATCGAGAAGGTCTATGAGAATCAATGGTTCTTAGATCATTTGTACGGAGGTATTTATTATGCAGCTACAGGAAAAGGTATTGAGAAAAATAGCGACATGTCTAAATAAAAACAAACTAACCAAACTGAACTGGCATTGGCAGCGATGACCATTTTGCCTAGTATAGTGCTCAACAACGCTAAAAAGCATGCCATAGGTTGACAGTTTTATTCTTTAATTGAGAGCATTGGCAATGATGTAAAAGGACTATAAAGAAAGTAGCGAATAAATTCTGGGGAATGGCTGTAAAAAGAATTTAAAATATTCTTGAGGACAATGAGCTTGATACGCCCAGAGGGCATTATGGTGTAGATTCTTTTTTAATGGAAAGCGGCACTACAGATAATTTTGCATTCAACCTTGATCTAGCAAACGAGCTAGACCAGTTTATGTCATCATTCCTTACATAGGTGATTATTTGAGCAATTATTTAGATGACTATAAGCGTCTATCTGAAAAACGATAAGAATAATTAAAAATATGATTTTAAAAAAAGGTCACAATCGATTGTCAGATCATTCATTGAAATAATTTTTAGATCATTTACTTTTTATATCCGGAGCCTTTTCCATTTTTGATTTTCGGGTTGAAAGAATAAAGATTGGGATTGAACTGAACGAAGCCTTGTCGGTTTTGATTTACTTCCCATAGAGCTAGCGCTGTTACCATTTTTTGATATGCTTTTAACCGGGAATTTAGAATTAGGATAGGCCGCCCGAGAATCCTGAATTTTCGGATGAGTCAGCTATAAGGCCGACTAATTTCTAAATTCCGGAACTTTGCTTTAGATCAAACCCGCCACGTTTAGGAAGACCTGTTTCTCCTTAATATTCACCAGTTTCCTGCTAAATATTAAGGAGAAAAATCAAAAATTTTAAAAGTTAGGTGACTAATTAAGTCTATATTCATTTGGCGGCTGCCCTACCCGCTGTTTAAATAACCTGGTAAAATGCTGTGGATATTTAAATCCTAGTTCGTAAGCTATCTGGCTCACAGTCTTACTTTGGTCAAATATTCTCTCTTTGGCCAGGTCGATTACTTTTGATTGAATATATTCCTGAGCTGATTTTCCAATTTTTTTCTTGATCAGGTCACCAAAATAATTCGGTGATAAATGCAGTTCGTCAGCACAGTAGGCTAAAGAGGGTAATCCTAAAGTTTGGGGGTTTATCAGTGCGAAAAATAATCATTTAGTAGTTTCTCAAACCTTTCCAGGGTTTCTTTATGGATATTTTTGCGGGTAATGAACTGGCGGTTTTAGAAATGTATGTAATAATTTTTTTGGTTTAATTTAAATGTTTTCTTAATTTTAAGCAAAATCTTTTATTATGGCAGAATTCAATGTTACCATCAATGGAGAGAAACACAGGCTGGAGTTAGATCCTAATACTCCATTACTCTGGGTTTTAAGAGACCATCTAAATTTACCAGGAACAAAATATGGGTGTGGAGTGGGACAATGCGGAGCCTGCACGGTCCATTTCAACGGTTCTGCTATTAGATCCTGCCAGCTTCCGATTTCATCGGTGGCAGATAATGAAATAACAACCATTGAAGGTCTTTCCAAAGACGGAGATCATCCTGTTCAGAAAGCTTGGCTTAAGCACGATGTGCCTCAGTGCGGTTATTGCCAGGCTGGCCAGATTATGTCGGCCGTTGCATTGCTGAAAAATAATCCCAGCCCAAACGATGAAGAGATCGAAGATGGAATGAACGGCAATATTTGCCGCTGCGGAACATATACCAGAATAAAAGCTGCTATTAAATCGGCTTCAGATTCTCAGATAGTTTAATTGTCAGTTTAATTAAAGCCGGAAAAAATGAGTACAGTAAAAACAGGAATGGGCAGAAGATCTTTCATAAAGAATATGTCGCTTGCCGGAGGTGGATTATTAATTGGTTTCAATTGGCTGGCTTGTAAACGTGCGGCAGAGGAAGGCGGAGAAGAAATGGCCCTGGAAATGCCAGATGAGTGGTTCGAAATGAATGGTTACCTTAAGATAGGTGATAATGGAATTGTAACAATTTATTCTCCAAACCCGGAAATTGGTCAAAATGTAAAAACTTCCATGCCCATGCTCGTTGCCGAAGAACTGGATGTGGATTGGAACAATGTGATCGTAGAACAGGCACCTTTAAATACGGATGTTTTTACAAGGCAATTGGCAGGAGGCAGTCAGTCTATCCGTCAGGGTTGGGAACCATTAAGAATGGCAGGAGCCACAGCGAGACAAATGTTACTTACGGCTGCTGCAAATCAATGGGAAGTTCCGGTTTCCGAACTTTCTGTGGAATACGGAATTATCAAACATACAAGTAGCGACAGGTCAATAGGTTACGGTGAAATTGCCAAGGCTGCCGCACAAGTTAAAGTTCCCGAAGAAGTTGTACTTAAAGAGAATAATGATTTTAAAATAATAGGCACCTCGCGAAAAAATGTAGATGCAAAAGAAATAGTTACAGGCCAGCCTTTATATGGGCTTGATGTTCATCGTGATGGTATGCTTATCGCGATGATTGTTCAACCGCCTGCTTTTGGAATGGAATTTAAGTCCATGGAAGCAAATAAGGTAAAGGCAATGCCCGGTATAAAAGATGTTTTCACAATAGATACCTATCCGGATGACATGGAAAAAGAATGGAGTGATACAACGTCCTTTCCCAAATTGGTAGTATTGGTGGGTGATTCTACCTGGCAGGTGATGCAGGCTAAAAAAGCTTTAAAGATAAAATGGGGTCTAAATCCCGAATTGACAAAACAAATTGAAATTATTGAAAAATCGCCTGGTCTCGCGCAGGCCGGAGGACTTGAAAACTCGAATATCCATTATTCCTTAATGGCCGAAGTTGGTCCCGATAAATCTAAAATGATAAGAAGGGATGGGAATCCCGAGACTGCTTTCAAAAATGCAGCACGTGTTATTGAACGTTCCTACAGCTGCCCGTTTCTTGCACACAATTGCATGGAGCCAATGAACTTTTTTGCCAATGTTTCAGATGATAAAGCAGAGTTGTTGGGGCCTATTCAAACTCCGGAGTTTGCTGAAAAGAGCGTGAGCAAGCGCCTGGGAATAGACCTTGAAAATATAGATATACAAATGACCCGTATGGGAGGTGGATTTGGCCGCCGGCTTTATGGACATTTCCTTGTAGAAGCTGCCGTTATTTCTCATAAAATGGGAGCGCCAATAAA
>Ga0307487_1000412_pt1 | contig 33831 bp, 28 predicted proteins | sample CBIW12metaG_FD_203665 | JGI IMG/M metagenome (GOLD analysis project Ga0307487, IMG submission 203665) | Sea-ice brine microbial communities from Beaufort Sea near Barrow, Alaska, United States - CBIW 1.2 | ecosystem: Environmental > Aquatic > Marine > Coastal | place: USA: Alaska | collected... | reverse complement strand
TATCGGTCTTCTTTAAATGTAAAAAGTGTTTTGGCCAAAGGCTGATTGGTTTTAAAACTTTTTATTGTTATGGTAATTTTGGTGCCGTTGTCCTGGGTTTGAATAAGATTGTAAATATGTTTGGTTTGACTGTCTATTCCCAACAAAATGTTTTTCACATCGGCATTGCTATCTATGGGTGTTAGTTTAATGTATTGAATTTTACGGCCTTTAATGTCCTGTGTAATATCCCATTTATAGGTGTAGCCCTCCTGGTAAAAAGTCAACATTTTTGAAGGGGTAATGTTATTGTTATCCTCCGCAACATAATTGGAGATATTAATTTCCTGGTCTTCCGGGATAATGGTGTAAATTTTCTTGCCATCAAATATTTGAGTGGTCCCCATCAGGTTAAGTACATACTTATCGCCATTAATGCTCACATCACCACGTGTTTCCTGACTCATGTTTTCTGCAGTATTTTCCAATGTGTATTTAAAGTCAATCACCATATTGTCATAGGATTTAACTTTAGAGGAAACCTCATTCAGCAGGGTTTTTGACTTTGTGGTATCTTGCGCGTTTACAGAAAAAACGCTCAAAATTGCAATCATTAAAACACTTATATTTTTCATTATTTGATTTTTATTAATCATTATTCAGTAGCTTGTCTAATGAGGCGAAATCTGTGATCAAAACCTGCCTTGCTTTGCTTCCTTCAAAAGGACCTACTATTCCAGCGGCTTCCAGTTGGTCTATTATCCGGCCGGCCCTGTTATAACCCAATTTCAGTTTTCGTTGTAGTAAGGATGCTGAGCCTTGTTGTGCTATTATTATAACTTCGGCGGCTTCGCGGAACAGTTTATCGCGCTCGCTCACATCAATATCAAGACTTGTGCCATTCTCCTCACCATCGTATTCAGGCAGGAGATGGGCATCCGGGTAGGCTTTTTGTGATCCAATAAATTCAGTGATCCTTTCTACTTCCGGGGTGTCAACAAATGCACATTGCAGCCGGATCAAATCATTCCCCTGGGTGTAAAGCATATCACCACGACCTATAAGTTGGTCGGCTCCCTGGCTGTCCAAAATCGTCCTTGAATCTATTTTTGAAGTTACCCTAAAGGCAATTCTGGCCGGGAAGTTGGCTTTTATGATCCCTGTGATAACATTTACCGATGGGCGTTGTGTAGCGATTATAAGATGTATCCCAATTGCCCGGGCAAGTTGTGCCAATCGCGCAATAGGGGTTTCTACCTCTTTCCCTGTGGTCATTATTAAATCGGCAAATTCATCTATTACCAAAACAATATAAGGTAGGAATTTATGGCCGTTTTCGGGATTTAATTTCCGGGCTTTAAACTTGACGTTGTATTCCTTGATATTACGTACCATAGCATCTTTAAGAAGCGTATAGCGATCGTCCATCTCGATACACAAAGAATTCAGGGTGTTTATTACCTTGGTATTATCGGTAATAATAGCATCATCTAAATTAGGTAATTTTGCCAGGTAGTGGCGTTCAATCTTATTAAAGAGCGTTAATTCTACTTTTTTAGGATCTACCAATACAAATTTCACTTCTGCAGGATGTTTGCAATAGAGAAGTGAGGTGAGGATTGCGTTTAAACCCACAGATTTTCCCTGTCCCGTAGCTCCCGCCAGCAATAAGTGTGGCATTTTTGCAAGATCTACAACAAAGGTTTCATTGGAAATTGTTTTTCCCAAGGCTAAAGGCAGCTCCATTTCAGCATTCTGGAATTTTGGCGAGGCAATAACCGAACGCATGGAAACGATAGTTGCATTTTTATTTGGAACTTCAATTCCTATGGTTCCTTTCCCCGGAATGGGAGCAATAATCCTTATTCCCAGGGCCGAAAGGGAAAGTGCAATATCATCTTCCAGGTTCTTGATTTTTGAAATCCTGATCCCGGCTTCGGGAATAATTTCATATAAAGTAACTGTGGGCCCAACAGTTGCTTTTATTTGCGCAATTTCAATTTTATAGTTTTTTAAAGTTGAAACTATATTATTTTTATTTTCCTCGAGTTCCTGCTGATCAACGGTGATTCCTCCTCCGTTCAGGTTATAATCCTTTAACAGGTCTATGGTTGGCCATTTGTAATTTTTCAATTCAAGGGTTTGATCAAATTCCCCGAAATCGCTGACAAGTTTTTTGCTAAGGGAATCCTCAATTTCTTCCTCCTCAGCAGTTTTTACCTCCATTTGTACATCTTCATCCTGAACGGCTGCAGTTGGTGCTACTTTTTCTTTTTCTGCTGAAATTGTTTTGTCTTCAATAATTGGTTTCTCAGAAGAAGCCTTTTCTTTTTTATTAAATGTTTCGCTAACCCACTCTTTTTCTTCAGAAGTAATAGGAGATGCAGCGCGGGTAGTTTTAAAATCTTCGTGGAATTCTTTCTTTTTGGTTTTAAAATAGTCTCCAACAATTTCAGGAGTTATTTTTAACCTGATGGAAAAATAGGCTATAAAAAGAAAAGTGAGTAGTAAAATAGTTCCTGTGAGCCCGATGAAATCCTGTAAATAATCATTCAGTTCAAAACCAACCCGGCCACCCAGCAATGAATAATTTTCAGCAAAAAAACCAAAAAATACAGCCCACCATAACATCATTAAGATTCCCCAAATCCAATATTTGAAGAGATTTTTAGATTTGAAACCAAAAAACATATATACTCCCGAGACTGTAATAAGTGCGACCAGGATAAATGCGGCAAGGCCAAAACCTTTATAGATAAAAAAATCGCTTACAGTGGCGCCAAACTTGCTCAGCCAGTTTTTCGCGACTATTTCCCTGTTTCCAAATTCATGAAGCGTACTTTGATCTGCTTGCCAGTTGAATAAAAACGATGCAAAAGCAATAATCAAGGCAACTCCCAATAACATCAAAAAGCTGCCAAAAACTACTTTTTGTTGCCGGGTTAATTTAAACCCCGGTTTTTTAATCCTGGAGCTACTCTTTTTTTTTGTAGGGGCTTTTTTAATGGCCATAAATACTAAGGGGAATTTTTGCAAAAATACAAATAAGCATCTGTCTAAAATAGAGAAAAGAATATCAATATCAACAATGATTTGTATTTGCTTTTTTATATCTCAATTTAACGGTTTATTTTTTTAAATATTCTAATTGCAGGGAGACTATTTTTGAATCTTAAATTTTAAAAGCCTTAAATATTTATAAAAATACTTAAGGCTTTTAGAATTTTAATCTCAATTTTATTTTCTTTAAAAGGTCTTTTACCATTGAAATTATGGGAAAATATGTGGAATATAAATAAAACCAGCAATAATTATTGCAGTAAAAGCTGCAAAAAGTACTGCTCCTGCCGCCACATCTTTAATGTATCCTATTTTGTTGTGGAAGTTTGGATGAACAAAATCGGCTATTCCTTCAATTGCAGTGTTCAAACCTTCTATACTCAAAACCATACCAATGGATATTATTTGAAACATCCATTCTGTTTTAGAAATATCAAAATAAAACCCCGCAATAGTAATAAGGATTGCAATTATTACTTGTACTTGAATACTGTGCTCACTTTTGATTAATATCAAGGCACCTTTAACGGCATAACCACCTCCTCTTATTCGTTTCCCTAGATAACTGTTCCTCATTACAACAACACTTTTAAGGCAGCCAAATAATCAGGTTCCTGTGAAATATCCGGTACTTGCTGGCTGTGGAGGACTATTCCCTCTTCATCTAAAACGATTACAACCCTGGAAAGAAATCCGGTCATTATTCCGTCTATCATTTCTACCCCGTAATCTTTTCCGAAATCTCCCTGTCTGAAATCGGATAGATTGGTGATGTTATCCAATCCTTCGTCAGTTACAAAACGTTTTTGAGTATAGGGCAAATCCCGGGAAATAGAAAGTAATGTAGTATTGTTTAGTTTGCGAACACTTTCGTTAAAATTCCGAACTGAAGTAGCGCAAACCCCGTTATCAACGCTTGGAAAAATATTCATTATTATCCTTTTCCCTCTAAAATCATTTAAAGTTGCTGTGGATAGATCGGTGCGTACCAGTTCAAAATGTGGTGCCTTTTCACCAGTTTCCGGAAGGCTTCCGTATGTATTTATTTTTTTATCCTTTAACGTAATTTGTGACATGATAATAATTTTGTTTCATTTAATAAACCAAATTTAATGTATATGAAGTGAGGATTTACCAAAATTATCATAAAACAAAAGAGGCTGCTTTTTGAAAAAAAAACAGCCCCTTTGAAGTATTATTTATTTGGTTTTAACGATCTATTGATCCAATTACCTTTTTTGCAAAATTATTGGCGGCATCCATTTCAGAAGCTCCATCTTCAATCAATTTGTGCACTTCCACAGCGCCGCATAGATTGGTGATCAGTTCTCCAATTACATCCATCTCCTCTTCAGAAACCGAACGGTGTTCGGTAAAACTTTCTAATACATCAATGGTGTTTTGCAATTTTTCGGAGTCGTTGTTGCGCTGTAAATGTCTAATTACCGGTAACTTCATCTACTAAATTTTTTAACAAATCAAATTTGTTGGTTTGAACCTGATTTACAAAACTTCCATTTTTGAAGGTTGCAAAGGTTGGCAGATTATCTACAGTCGCCATTTTTCGCGATTCCGGATATTTTTCAGCATCCACCCTCATAAAGATCGCTTGCGTATTTTCACCGGCCAGTTTTTTGAATTTCGGTTTCATCAACCTGCAATTTCCACACCATCCGGCCATATATTGCACCACAACAATGTCGTTCTCTGCAACAATTTCGCTTAAATTATCTTGCTCTAAATCTTTTGCCATTATAATAATTTTAGTTTAAACTCATATATGAGGCAACTCCTTTACGGTCGGCAGTCATAGCTTCTTTTCCTTCTTCCCAGTTTGCAGGACAAACTTCACCATTTTTTTGTACGTGAGTGTAAGCGTCAATTAATCGGATAAATTCTTTCACGTTCCTTCCAAGAGGCATATGGTTTACACTTTCATGAAAAACTGTACCATCTTCATCGAGTAGGTAAGTGGCACGGTAAGTAACATTGTCACCATCTACAGTTAAAGCTCCGGTTTCTTCATCGTATTGCTCATTGGTAATATCAAGTATTCCCAATTGAGAGCTCAAATTTCTGTTTGAATCAGCAAGGATAGGATAAGTTACTCCTTCAATTCCTCCATTGTCTTTTGCAGTGCTCAACCAGGCGAAGTGAACCTCGGCAGTATCACACGATGCTCCAACAACCATCACATTTCTTTTCTCAAATTCCTTAATCGCATCCTGAAAAGCATGTAACTCTGTAGGGCATACAAAAGTGAAATCTTTTGGATACCAAAATAGAAGCACCTTTTTCTTGTTCTTTTGGGCTTCTTCAAGAATATTTAACTTAAAGGTATCTCCCATTTCATTCATTGCGTTTACGCTTAAATTTGGGAATTTTTTTCCTACTGCAGACATATTTATTTATTTAAATTGTTATTGTTTTTCTGATGCAAAAATAGGAAAACTCATCACTATCAGGAGAGAATGAAATTTTAATTTCTTATCATTCCATAGAATTTGACTATAGCAATTTAAATATTCTATAAGCATAATCTATTTAAATGAATTGACTTAGGCTTAAACCGTTGATCTTATGCGTTTTTAGTAGAAAGCATCCTGATCTTTATGCTTAATGCGGCAAAGAGCAAGGTCATGAATGGGCTTAAATAATTGAAGAAGGCATATCCAATATATGAAAGGGTTGGGACGCCCAAAACACCACTATGATAAGCTCCACAGGTGTTCCAGGGTACCAAAACGGAAGTTACCGTACCCGAATCTTCAAGGGTCCGGCTCAAATTTTCTGGCGCCAAGCCTTTATCCTTATACGCTTTTGCAAACATTTTTCCCGGGACAACAATAGCAAGATATTGATCGGAGGCGGTAGTGTTGAGTGCCAAACAGCTAAAAACAGTACTTGCAAACAATCCAAAAGTGGTATGAAACAGGTTTAATAAAGCTGTGCTAATTCTTGATAAAGCACCAATGGCTTCCATAATTCCACCAAATACCATTGCGCAAAGGATCAACCAAATAGTTCCGAGCATTCCTGCCATTCCACCGGAGGAGAATAAATCGTTTAATTTTTTATCATCTGTAATTATGGCGGTATCTACGGTAATGGCTTGCATAATTCCTTTATATCCGCTTATAAAATCCAAATTTTCTGTTCCGGTAATTTGTGCCACGATTCCCGGTTGAAAGATTAAGGCTGCGATTGCTCCAATTAGCGTACCGGCTAACAAAGCAATTAATGGGGATGTTTTTTTAACGATTAAAAAGATTACAAGGGCAGGGACTAAAAATAGCCAGGGAGTAATGGTAAAAGTTGATTCTATGGAATGTAGGATCGCTGAAGTATCTGTTGTACCGGAAACATCCAAATTGAGGCCAATTATCACGAATATGAGCAGGGTGATAATAATGGTGGGCACCGTAGTTATCATCATATACCTAATGTGGGTAAAGAGGTCGGTTCCCGCCATGGCAGCGGCCAGGTTTGTTGTATCGCTTAAAGGAGAAATTTTGTCGCCAAAATAAGCGCCGGAAAGTATAGCGCCTGCAGTCATTCCAACAGATATTCCCAAGGCTTCCGCAATACCTATCAAAGCTATACCTACGGTTGCCGATGTGGTCCAGCTACTTCCCGTAGCTACAGAAATTACAGCACAAATAATAACACAGGCTGCTAAAAATATAGTCGGATTTAAAATTTGAAGGCCATAGTAAATCATGGTTGGAATAATACCGCTTATAAGCCAGGTCCCGGCCAAAGCCCCCACCATTAATAGAATTAAAATTGCCCCCGCGGTACTTTGTATATTACTGGCAACTTCATCCATCATCTTGTCGAAATCGACTTTGTTGAAGAATCCAACAATTGCCGCAACAGCACCTCCCATTAGCATTATAAATTGGTTTGAACCGCTCAATGCGTCATCTCCAAAAACATACACATTAAATGCCAGCATGACAATTAAAGCAATTACAGGAATAAGGGCTTCCCAAATATTTAATTCTTTGTTTTTTATTATTGGGTCATTCTCCGGATTATTAGTATGGCCTTCCATTCAGTAAATTTTTTTTGCAAGGTAATGTTACGATTTTAAGGTATATTTTGCAACCTTTATTCCCCGGGTAATTAATCCTTATGCAATAAATAAGGCTTGCATCTTGCAGGGAAGGTCAAATGTATAGCTGTTTAAATGAGTTGTAAACAGGGAGTTGAAGTGCTGTTATGGGGTCTGTAATAACTTCAATTAGCGAAGATATTTACTTTAAAAAAAACTGTGTTTTTACAGGATAAAGCGAGTTTGTCATCTTATCGACCTTCAATTGATTTAAAAATAAAGGGAGGAATTTGTAAAACAAATTCCTCCCTTTTCATCTGATTTTCAAAAAAATCTTATTATTTCCTATTCAATTTAGGGATAAAACTAAGCTATTTCAGATTTTAACAAACCTACCTCCTGCATACACTTTCTCATAATTTCATAAGTGCGTTCAATATCGTTGTCCAAACCAATGGAAAAACGGATCAAACCTTCTGTAAGGCCCATTTCTTTTTGTTCTTCCTCTGAAATTTCAGAAGAAGTGGAGGTTCCCGGAGAGCTGAAAAGGGTTTTGTAAAAGCCTAAACTCACTGCCAAATATCCAAGATTTCTTTTCTGCATCAATTCCATCAATTCATTTGCTTTGTCTAAAGAACCAACATCAATTGTCATCATTCCCCCAAATCCATATTCAGGATTCATCATCTTTTTATATAATTTGTGGCTGGGGTGGGAGGCAAGTCCGGGGTAAACAGTCCTAAACCCATCGGCTTCAAATTTTTTGGCCAGAAACATGGCGTTTTTGCTGTGCTGTTGGATTCTGATATGCAGGGTTCTCATATTTTTAAGAACAGAAGCTGCCCGTAAACTATCCATTGTTGGACCTAAAAGCATATTGGCGCCATCAATTACACTTCGCAACGAATTTATGAAATCCTGGGTTCCACAGGTAACTCCACCAACCGTGTCGCTGCTTCCATTGATAAATTTTGTCAATGAGTGGATCACAACATCTGCACCAAGTTCGGTTGGAGTGATCGCAAGTGGAGAAAACGTATTGTCAACAATTAAGGTCAGCCCGTGTTTTTTGGCGATTTTTGATAATCCGGCAATATCAGCAACTTCAAGTAATGGATTGCTCACAGATTCACAATACAATACTTTGGTATTTTTTGTAATTGCTGCCTCAACAACATCCAGTTGGGTAATATCTACAAATGCTGTATCAATACTTAGCCTCGGAGCGAAATTCTTTAAAAAAGCATAAGTTCCTCCATAAATGGTTCTACTGGAAACAATATGATCTCCAGCTTTGCAAAGCTGCAAAAGGGCTCCTGTAATAGCTCCCATTCCTGAAGCCGCAACGTTTGCTGTTTCTGTGCCTTCCATAGCAGCAAGCGCTTCGCCCAAGTATAGGTTTGATGGTGAGGAATGCCTGGAATAAAGATAACAACCATCTGCATTTCCTTCAAAGGTGTCGAACATGGTCTTTGCTGAAAGAAAGGTGTAAGTTGAAGAATCGGAAATTGAAGGGTTGACACCTCCAAATTCTCCGAAATATTGTAGATCCTGGATCTGATTTGCCGGTTTGTATTTCATAAGTATATATTTATTTGTTTCTATTTGGTCTTATGTAATTCGCATATTTTAAATGGTGTTTTCATCTTGTTTCCATTATGCTCATTTCATAATAAATTTTTTATTTGATTATATCCAAATATAGATAATAAAGGAATGAATATCAATAGAAGGGTAATTTATCAGAAAATAAATCTATTAAATATACATAGTTCTGATTTTTAAACTATTTTTATCAAAATCAGCAGTCTTTATCCGAAAAATATTCAGCAAATGAAATTAGATGAAACCGATAAAAAAATCCTTCTGAAATTACAGAAGGATAGCAAGATCACTAATAAAGCACTTTCCAATGGGCTAAACCTTTCTGTAACAGCTGTTTTTGAACGAATAAAACGTTTGGAACGGAATGGAGTTATAGCAGGTTATGTAGCACTTGTTAAACCTGAAAAGGTGGAAAAAGCCTTTATGGTCTTAACCCAGATAAAGCTTGTTCAACACACAAAAAAAAATGTGATCCGATTTGAAACTGAGGTTGTAAAACTTCCCGAAGTGCTGGAATGTTACCACGTTAGTGGTGAGTATGACTATATTTTGAAGGTGCTTGTGAAGGATATGGCAGCTTACCGGGAATTTATGCTTACAAAGCTTACTAACCTGGAACACATCGGAAGTACACAAAGTACCTTTATAATAAGTCCGGTGAAAAGCACCACAGCTATTGAATTGTAATCCCTTGAATATTATAAAAACACCATTCTGACGAATTTGTCTTTGAAGAGAATAATTGTACTTTTGTTTCTCTTTTGAAAAAAATCTATAAAAAACGTAATTATGAGCATATATGATGTTGTAATAATTGGATCCGGGCCCGGTGGATATGTAGCCGCAATACGCAGCGCTCAATTGGGAATGAAAACCGCAATTATTGAAAAGTATTCAACTTTAGGAGGAACTTGTTTAAACGTAGGTTGCATCCCAAGTAAAGCTTTATTGGATTCTTCACACCATTATGACGATGCTATAAAGCACTTTAAAGAGCACGGAATTGAAATTTCAGGAGAGGTGAAAGTGAACCTGGAACAAATGATGAGCAGAAAATCTTCTGTGGTAAGTCAGACCTGTGATGGTGTTAAGTTTTTAATGGACAAAAATAAAATCGATGTTTATAACGGGGTAGGATCTTTTAAAGATGCCACTCATATTAATATTGATAAGACTGAAGGTGGAAACGAGACTATTGAAGCAAAGAATGTTATTATTGCCACTGGGTCCAAACCCGCAAACCTTCCTTTTATAAAACTTGATAAGGAAAGAGTGATCACTTCTACCGAAGCTTTAAAGCTAAAAGAGATCCCGAAACACATGGTAGTGATTGGCGGAGGAGTAATTGGCCTGGAATTAGGTCAGGTTTATAACCGACTTGGAGCCGAAGTTACCGTGGTAGAATTTATGGACAGAATTATTCCTACAATGGATTCAGCCCTTTCAAGAGAACTCAATAAAGTTCTTAAAAAACAGGGAATGAAATTCAATGTAAGCCACAAAGTGAAGTCGGTGGAGAGAAATGGAGATGAAGTAATTATTAAGGCCGATGACAAAAAAGGAAAGGAAGTAGTATATAAAGCAGATTATTGTCTGGTTTCCGTAGGTAGAAAACCCTTTACAGATGGTTTAAATGCCAATGCTGCAGGAGTTGAAATAGGGGAGCGTGGAATGATCACCGTGAATGAACATTTACAGACCAATGTGAAGAATATTTACGCTATTGGAGATGTTGTTCGTGGAGCAATGTTGGCTCACAAAGCTGAAGAAGAAGGAACTTTTGTTGCTGAAGTAATTGCAGGACAGAAACCACATATAGATTACAATTTAATTCCCGGAGTTGTTTATACCTGGCCCGAAGTTGCTGCGGTAGGAAAAACCGAAGAAGAGCTTAAGGAAGCGGGGATAGAATATAAAGAAGGGAAATTCCCGATGCGTGCTTTAGGACGATCCAGGGCGAGTGGAGACACCGATGGCTTTGTGAAGATCCTTACCAATGCCAAGACCGATGAGGTTTTAGGAGTTCACATGATAGGTGCCCGTGTTGCCGATTTGATTACTGAAGCAGTAACAGCGATGGAATTTCGGGCTTCTGCCGAAGATATCGCCAGAATGAGCCACGCGCATCCAACCTATGCTGAAGCCGTTAAGGAAGCAGCAATGGCAGCTACCGGAGATAGGGCAATGCACATTTAGAGGATTCAAGGATTAAAATTCAAAGTTTAAGGTTCAAAAATTCAAATAAAAAAGCCCGGAAAAATCAGTTTCTGGGCTTTTTTATGGTTTTGTTGTTAAAAGTTGTTGATCTGATCTGCGGAAATCTGCGGTTTCAATCTGCGTAAATCAGCGGGAAAAAGGTGGATTATATGATTATATAATTATATGATCATATCATTATAAGACTTTGGGGCAATCGAAAATTCACGGAATAATTTAAATATCTGGTCATTAAGTGTCTTAACGGAAAAGCATTTAAGGTTCTCTTTGCCTTTCCTTTCTTTTAAACCAGGACAGGCTTGAGTAGTTTATTTCTGAAATATTAAAAAATTTGCGTGGAGATATCAGAAGATTTCATACTTTTAATTAATTAAATGAAATAATCAGAAATTATGGCAAAAGAAAAATCCCCTTCAAAAAATTCGGCTAAGAAAGAAGCTGTGCTGAGTTTAAAAGAGAAACGTGCTCAAAAAGCCGAGAAGAAGAAGACAAGAAATTAATCTATATTTTTACTCAAACTACGCTATTGTAATAGTGTAAGAGGCATCAAAAGTTTCAGAAGGCATTAATTCCATAATGCCTTCTTTTCTTTTTAGATCCTGCGTAGTTCCCTCCACATCTGCATATCCCAACCAGGGCTCAATACAAACATAAGGCGCTGCCGGTTTGGCCCAGATGCCCAAATCTTTAAAGTCGTTATATTCCACGGTCAAAACCGTTCCCGATTTCTTGCTCTTTAAAGCCACTTTTTTGGATTCTATGTTTTTAAAGATCAAAGCATCAGTATCGAATAAATTCCTGTGAAGCTCAATTTTGTTGTCGTTCCGGATAACAGTTCTGGTTTCCGAAGAGATCAATCCCTTCTCGTTCAACAAATAGGTATTCAGATCCAGGTTCCGGTCAAATTCCAAATAATAATCTTCATAGCTTTCTCCCTCATATAAGGGAGCATTAAAAGCCGGATGTCCACCAACAGAGAAATACATTGGTTTTTCATCTAAATTGGTGATTTTATGGAAAACAGTCAGGGTTTTCCCCTTTAGCTGAAACTTAATTTCATAATTGAATTTAAAAGGATAGCTTTTTAAAGTTTCTTCGGAATATTTCAGGTTGAAAATCAAGGAATCAGGATTTTGTTCCTTTAGCTGAATATTGCTGTTATTCCTGATAATGCCGTGTTTGGGTAATTGATAGGCCTTGTTGTTAAATAAGAATTCCCCATTTTTCAAAGCTCCGATTATTGGGAAAAGGTTAGGAGCGTGGCTGCTCCATATTTCGGGATTTGCCTGCCAGATATATTCCGTTCCGGTTTTGATCTTTTTGATGCTGCACAATTCGGCACCTGTCAATTTTACGCCAATGCTTAACTTCTCATTTTGTAACCTATATACAAGCAATTTGTTTACTTCCAACTCCATATTAAGATCAAAAAACCTATTTATTTTTTATTCCTTTTGTTGTAATTTTTGTCACCCCTGGTTTTAGGTTTCTTGTATTTTTTTGCGATTTCCCTTCGGTAAGAGCCACCGAGGTTAACTTTTTGGTTTAATTCTGATTTTTCGTGAAAAGCAGGACCCGGAGCATCCATATCACCTTTTTTTTCCGGATTGTTTCCTTCAAAAATCTTTGGTTGTTCTTCCGGAATTAATACGGTTGAAATTTCCACTTCCTCCGGCAATTCAAATTGAGGAACCCTCATCTCCATCAAATGCTCGATCTTCTCAAGGTTTTCTGTTTCTTTTTCGGTGGTCAACAGAATTGATATTCCTTGTTTTTCGGCACGTCCTGTTCTCCCGATCCGGTGCATATAGTTTTCGGGATATTCCGGGGTATCAAAATTTATAACGTGCGACACATTTTCTATATCCAGTCCGCGGGCCATAACATCCGTAGCTACTAGAATACGGTTAAATCCATCACCAAATTGTCGAATACTTCGCAAGCGGTAATTCTGACTTTTATTGGAATGGATTACGGCACAGTCTTCGGAAAAATTTTCAGCTAAAAGTGCAAAAAGACGATCTGCCATGCGTTTGTAGGCAACGAAAATAAGCACTTTCGTATAAGTTTCCTTATCGGAAAGAAGGTGTTTCAAAAAGTTTGCCTTAGTGTTGAAATTTGGGATCTTAAATCCCCGTTGTTCAATGTTTTCCAAAGGAGTTCCACTGATTGCCACTGAAATTTTCTCGGGGGTTTTGAAGTTTGCATCTATCAATTCCTCCACGGCTTCTGTCATGGTCGCCGAAAACATGATGTTTTGCCGATTGAGGGGCAATAACTCCAGGATATTGATAATTTGAAACCTGAAACCCAAATCCAGCATTACATCTACTTCATCAATAACCAATTTTTGAATGGACTTCATCTGAATTGCCCGTCTTAAAATAAGATCGTACAATCTACCCGGAGTAGCCACAACAACATCCTGACCCTGCAACATATCCTGGTGATGGGTATTGATGTTGGTTCCTCCATAAACCGCGGCAACACGGGTATTCATATAAGCTGTCAGCTTTCCGATTTCTTCGGCAACCTGAACGGCAAGTTCCCGCGTTGGCACTAAAACAAGTACACGCGGATTTTTTTGTTCTGAATATTTTAGCATCCTCAAAATAGGAAGCATATAGGCAAAAGTTTTACCTGTTCCTGTTTGTGCGATCCCCACAATATCTTTCCCGGACATTATTGAAGAAAAGGCCTGTTCCTGAATAGGAGTTGGCGTATCAAACTTCAGATCTTCTAAAGCGTTTAAGAGGGGCGTATTTAAATTTAAATCGTGAAAAGTCAAAGGAATTGTATTTTTTATTAACCGCAAAGATAAGTCTTGATTTTAAAGAATGAGTCAAAAAAAAGGCAGAAAAAATTAAAAGTGTCTTAAAATCAACAATTTCAAATTTTTTTTAAGTTGAAATCAAATTATATTTATGTTTTCTTATTTGCAATTGTTATGTTTTTAAAATGTTGGACACTCAGGATTTCACTAAAAAGCATTTGGCTTCCCACCAACTTTTAATACAGGATAATTCTAATCCAGGATAAAATTATCGGCATAAAAATATCTTAAATCAGATGATGGTTTTTCAACTCTAATAAAATTTTAGGTAATTTTGAGGACTTTCAAATAAAATACATGAAAAATATCTTAGCCTTTGCAGGTTCAAACAGCAGTACTTCTATCAACCATCAATTATTAACCCATGTTGCAAACCGGGTACAGGGCCATGAGATGAAGATCATCAGGCTTACCGAATTCGATTTCCCTATGTTCAGCGTAGATCTGGAAAAGGAGAGAGGGTTTCCTGTAGATGTGCAGGTATTGAAAAATTTAATAGCGGAACACGATGCATTGGTGATTTCGGTAAATGAACACAATGGAAATGTCTCGGCATATTTCAAAAATATAATCGACTGGCTTTCAAGGATAGAACGAAATTTTTTGGCGGATAAGAAAATTTTGCTCATTAGTACTTCAAACGGTACACGAGGAGCTGCCTCAGCCCTGGAATATACCAAAGGAATTTTGCCCAGATTTGGAGGCCAAGTGATAGAAAGTTTTAGTTTTCCTTCGTTTAAAGAAAATTTCCAAGACGATAAAGTGCTAAATGAGATCCTGGATTTGGGGATAGAAGATGTCCTGACTACCTTTGCACACGAAATTGAAAGTTAAGTGCGTACTATAAAAGAATATCATTTAAATAATTCTACAGAATTTAAAGAAAAACTGCTTAGTTGGAGCGATCAATTTGATGAGATTGCTTGGATGGACAGCAATAATTATCCCCAAAAAACTTCAAGTTTTGATCAAATTTTGGCAGTTCAGGCTTTTACCGCAATAAAAACTGATGCCCACGGTGCTTTTGATCGACTTTGGGAATATCAGGAAAGTACCAGGGATTGGATCTTTGGTTATCTTTCTTATGATCTCAAAAATGACATCGAAAATTTAACTTCCAATAATTTTGACGGACTCCGGTTTCCCGATCTTTATTTTTTTCAACCCGCAAAAATATTTCTGATAAAAGGCGACAAATTGGAGCTTCACTATTTAAAAATGGCGGATGACGAAATGGATGATGATTTTGGAGAAATTAATAGATGTGAGATTGGAGATGTTAGATGTGAAAGAATAGAAAATAGAAAAGAGAGTAAAGAGGAAAGAGGAGAGAAAATAGAAAAGAGAGAAGAGAGAAGGGATAATAGAGAAGAGATAAGAGAAAATAGAAAAGAAACAGAAGCAATTAATGCCAGGATTTCCCGGGAGGCTTATCTTCAGAAAGTAAATAAATTACTGGGTTATATTCATCGTGGTGATATCTACGAAGCCAATTTTTGTCAGGAATTTTATGCTGAGAACCTGGAAATTGATCCTATAGGGGTTTTTGAAAAATTGAATGAAATTTCCTCTTCTCCTTTTGCGGCTTTTTTGAAACTGGAAAATAATTACCTGCTTTCTGCATCACCTGAACGTTATTTGAAAAAGGAAGGATTAAAAATAATTTCACAACCTATTAAAGGTACGGCAAGGCGGGAAACTGATAAAGTTGAGGACGCTAAAATTGCTGAAGCATTGTCAAAAGATTCCAAAGAAGTTTCAGAAAATGTGATGATCGTGGATCTTGTGCGCAATGATCTTTCCAAAATAGCAAAGAGGGGAAGCGTAAAGGTAGAAGAACTCTGTAAGGTGTATTCCTTTAAACAGGTGCATCAGTTGATTTCCACCATTTCTGCAGAACTTGATCCCCAAATTTCACCGGTCGAGGTTTTACGGGCCACTTTCCCAATGGGAAGTATGACCGGTGCACCAAAAATTTCAGCGATGAAGATCATTGAAGAACTTGAAGAAACAAAACGAGGATTATACAGCGGAGCTGTTGGGTATTTTACTCCTGATGGCGATTTTGATTTCAATGTGGTGATCCGAAGCATCCTGTATAGTTCAAAAAATAAATATGTTTCTTTTTCGGTTGGTGGGGCAATTACATCCAAATCTATTCCCGAATTGGAATATGAAGAGTGTTTGCTTAAAGCCAAAGCAATGAAGGATTCGTTGAATTGTTAATTCGTTAATATGGGATTATAAAAAGCCCGATACAAAAGCACTTTTTGTCCGTTTTTTTATAGGGATAGAATGGCAAAATGAATTAGAATTTGTTTTTGTGATTTGAATTTTGGAATTTGAGTTTTAAGCTTGTCTTTTGTATATTTGAATCCTATGGAAAAAGCCTTTAAAAACCTCATAAAATCAGAATTTCCTTATTTGGGCAACGCTAAATTGTTGCTCGCAATAAGCGGTGGAATAGACAGCGTTGTGCTGGCACATCTTTGCAAAAATGCCAAATTGGATTTTTCCATGGCTCATTGTAATTTTAACCTGCGCGGGGACGAAAGCGATGCCGATGAAAATTTTGTGGTCGATTTGGCCGATGCTTTGGACGTGGAGGTTTTTACCGAAAGTTTTGATACCGAATACTACGCTGCAGATGCTGGAATTTCTATTCAGATGGCCGCGAGGGATTTGCGTTACAACTGGTTTGACGATTTGAGTTCTGCTTTAAATTATGATTATATTTTGACCGCACATCATGCAAATGACGATCTGGAAACTTTCCTGATAAATTTGATCCGCGGCACAGGTTTGGAAGGTTTAACCGGGATAAAAACTGAAAACAATAAAATTATCCGGCCGTTATTAAAATTTTCAAGAAAAGAAATTGGGGCTTATGCCTTGCAGAATAGCATCAAATGGAAGGAAGACAGCAGCAACATATCTTTAAAATATCTCAGGAACAAGATCAGGCATCAAATTATTCCGGTAATGGAGGAGATAAATCCGCAGCTCCTGGAAGGTTTTTCTAAAACCCAGCTTCATCTGAATGAAAGTTTTGATTTAGTTGAAGATTATATAGGATTGCTATATCCTGAAATTGTTTCAGAAACAAATTATGGGTACCAGTTTAAAATTGAAATTTTAAAACAAATACCCAATCCCAAAGCAGTTTTATATCAATTATTGAAATCCTTCGGATTTACGGAATGGGATGATGTGAATCATCTTTTGGCAGCACAACCGGGAAAAATTGTTTTTTCTGATACTCACAGATTGATCAAAGATCGGGAATTTCTAATTCTTACGGAGAAACCAACAACTAAGGAAAATGAAGTTTACAGCATTTCTGAAGGTGAAGAAATTGAAATGCTGCCAATTGGGACTTTTAGCTTTAACGAAGTCGAAAATATTTCAGATACCCCACCCAATTGTATTTATGTGGCCAGGGAAAGTTTAAAATATCCTTTAACCTTGAGAAAATGGCAGGAAGGCGATATTTTTTATCCCTTTGGAATGAAAGGAAAGAAAAAGTTAAGCGACTTCTTTAAGGATGAAAAATTATCTTTGCCGGAGAAAGAAAATACCTGGTTACTTTGTTCTGAAGATAAGATCGTTTGGGTAGTAAACCATCGGGCAGATGCCCGTTTTGCAATTACAGACCTTTCACAAAAAATTATAAAAATCACCTATTCCCTATGAAGTATTTATTGATCTCGATTTTTTTCTTATCGGCATTTTTTACTACCCATGCCCAAGTATTCAACTCCGCAGAAAAACAAGATCAGATCGCAGATCCAATTACATGGGATGCGCGTTTGGATAAGCAAAACGACAGTATTTATAATCTTGTATTTACCGCAAAACTCGAAAAAGGCTGGCATCTTTATTCACAGGAAGTTGGCGAGGACGGTCCTATCCCCACCACTTTTATTTTTAGTTCTTCCCCGGAAAATTATGAGTTAATAGGTAAAACTTCAGAACCTGATATCCCCGCAGTTTATGATGATGTTTTTGGCATGGATATTAAATTCTTCAAGGATGAAGCTATTTTTGTCCAATCCCTGAAAATTTTGGATCCGGATGCCATAATTGAAGTTGAGGTAGAGTTTATGGTATGTAATGATGAGCAATGTTTGCCTCCCGATATCGTTCCATTTCAGATTTCCGCAAACAGCAACAAAGTCACAAAAGCGTATGCAAATGCCGATGTAACCCCGCTTGATATTGAAAAAACCGAAGCTTTGAATATTTCTATTCAGGGTTGGGAAAACTATCAACCAATAGAGGAAGAAGGAGGGAACAATTTTTGGACTATTTTTCTTTTAGGTTTTGTTGGAGGACTGATCGCTTTGCTAACTCCCTGCGTTTTTCCAATGATCCCACTTACCGTTTCCTTTTTTACCAAGGGGGCAAAAACACCTAAAAAAGGTCTCGTCAATGCTGTTTTATATGGTGTGTTTATATTTTTAATCTATTTGTTGCTCAGTCTGCCCTTCCATTTATTGGACAGCCTTTCTCCGGAAATTTTGAATAATATTTCCACTAATGTGACTCTTAACGTCATTTTCTTTATCATTTTTATCATTTTTGCTTTTTCGTTTTTCGGGTATTATGAGATCACCTTGCCAAGTTCCTGGAGCAATAGAATGGACGATAAAGCTTCAAGTATTGGAGGGGTCGTAGGTATCTTTTTTATGGCTTTAACCTTGGCTATTGTTTCCTTCTCCTGTACCGGTCCAATTTTGGGCTCCTTGTTGGGAGGGTCTTTAAGCAGTGACGGGGGGGCAACCCAATTGTCCTTTGGAATGGGCGGATTTGGACTTGCGCTTGCATTGCCATTTGCCTTATTTGCCTTATTCCCAAATTGGCTGAATTCACTTCCCAAAAGCGGAGGCTGGCTCAATACCGTAAAAGTTGTCTTAGGCTTTATTGAACTAGGGTTAGCCTTCAAATTTTTATCCAATGCCGATCTTGTTGAACATTGGGGAATTTTAAAACGCGAAATTTTTATAGGGATCTGGATCGTGATAGCACTTGGCCTGGCCCTGTATTTATTCGGATTGATCCGATTCCCTCACGACGGACCTAAAAAGAAAATAAGCAAGACCCGATTCGGATTTGGGACGCTAACTTTCCTATTTGTGCTGTATTTGTTTCCGGGGCTTACCAATAGCAGCTTTGCTAACTTACAATTGCTGAGCGGTTTTCCTCCGCCATTGTTTTATAGTGTGTACGAAAAAGAAACCGAAGGACCTTTGGGCCTTAAAGCCTATAAAGATTGGGATAAAGGATTGGAAGCCGCAAAAGCTGAAAATAAGCCGATAATTCTCGATTTTACCGGATGGGCCTGTGTGAACTGTCGCAAAATGGAAGAACAGGTTTGGAGCAACCCTGAAGTTTTTGAAGTCCTGAAAAATGATTATATTTTGATTTCCCTTTATGTAGATGACAGGCTGGAATTGCTGGAACAGGAACAATTTAATTATGTAAGGCCCAATGGTGGAATTAAAAAAATAAGGACCATTGGAGATAAATGGGCAACTTTTCAAACTGTAAATTTCAGGAATAATTCCCAACCATTCTATGTATTATTGGATCCGGAAGTGAATTTGTTAAATCCACCGGTAGGTTACACTCCAGATGCCGTGGAATATTTAAAATGGTTAAATGAAGGTTTGAAAAAATTTCGGGACAAGGCACTAAAATAATTTTCAGTTATCAAAAAGTAAATTTTTATGAAGAACAAATTGAAATTATCAATAACCATCCTGGCAATAGTCGGAATGTTTTCTTGTGAGGATGAAAAGAAGGGAACGGATTATTCGCAAATGGAGATCGCAGAAGCTTCGGGAGAATTAAATAAATATTTTGATGCCGAATTTGAAAAAGATCTAGCCGAATCCCCAATGATGCAAACCCGGTTGGGAAGAAAAACCGATTATGGGAAATGGGATGATTTTTCCACTCTTAAATACACCAAAGATCTTGAAAAGGCAAAAGTACGCCTTCAATACCTTGAAGAAAATGTGGAGGAGGCAATCCTGGATGAAAGTACCAGGTTGAGTTATAGATTATTCAGGCAGGAGCAGAAAAATGAAATTGCCGATTATGATTTTAGGTTTTATAATTACCCAATTAATCAAATGCACGGCTATCATGCCGAGTTGCCGGCATTTCTTATCAATATGCACAGGATAGATTCTGTTTCTGATGCGGAAGCCTATATTTCCAGATTGAACGGATTGCCTAAAGTGTTTGACGATATTGTAGAAGGATTAAAAATAAGGGAGCAAAATGGGGTTTTACTTCCCAAATTCGTTTTTGAGAAGGTATTGGAGGATTCAAGAAATGTGATCAAGGGAAAACCCTTTGCCAGTTCAAAGGAAACCAGTACGCTCCTAAATGATTTTAAAATGAAAGTTGAAAAGCTGAATTTACCTGAGAAGGAGGAATTAAATCTGATCGCAGAAGCTGAAAAAGCTTTGGTTGCTTCTGTACAGCCTGCTTATGAAAAACTGATTGCCACTTTGGAAGATCAGCAGCAACGAGCAACCACAGAAGATGGGGTTTGGAAATTTGCAAAGGGAGAGGAATTTTACAAAAACCGACTAAAAAGGATCACCACTACAGATTTATCAGCCAATGCTATCCATGAAATAGGGCTGATTGAAGTCGCAAGGATTCACGGGGAGATGGAGGCGATCATGAAGAAGGTTGGGTTCAAAGGTTCACTTGAGGATTTTTTCGGATTTATGCGCACCGATAAGCAGTTTTACTATGAAAATACGGCTGAAGGGAAAGAGAAATATTTAGCTGGGGCAACCAAAATTATCAATACGATGAAAGCCAGGTTGGACGATTTATTCCTGACCAAACCTAAAGCTGAAATTGTGGTAAAAGCGGTGGAAGCTTTCAGGGAAAAAAGCGCAGGAAAGGCGTTTTACCAGCAACCGGCAATTGATGGTTCCAGGCCCGGGACCTATTATGCAAACTTATATGATATGAGTGCTATGCCAACATATCAAATGGAAGCCCTTGCCTATCACGAAGGTATTCCCGGCCATCATATGCAAATTGCGATCGCGCAGGAATTGGACAGCATCCCAATGTTTAGGAAATTCAGTCGATATACGGCATATGTTGAAGGTTGGGGACTTTATAGTGAGATGCTTCCAAAGGAGATTGGGTTCTACAGCGATCCATATTCCGATTTTGGCCGTTTGGCAGCAGAACTTTGGAGATCCTGCCGATTGGTGGTAGATACCGGAATACATTCAAAAAAATGGACCAGGGAAGAGGGCATTGAGTACTACAAAGCAAATACCCCCAATGCAGAGAGCGATTGTATAAAAATGGTTGAACGCCATATCGTCATGCCTGGCCAGGCTACTGCTTATAAAATAGGAATGAACAAAATAATAGAATTACGGGAGGACGCGAAAATCCAGTTGGAGAAAGATTTTGATCTTCGCGAATTTCATGACGTGGTTTTGTTAAACGGAGCAGTTCCCTTAAATATTTTAGAAGAAATGGTACAGGATTGGGTCGATTCCAAAAAAGCCTCTATTTTTTAAACTATTCTTCAAGCAACCAGAGTGCAGCTTGAGGAAACAAACTTGCCCAGAAGGCTTCATTATGTTGCCCGTTAGGAAGCGTTTCAAAATTGATCTGATTTGATTTTAAGCCTTTGCACAACAGTTGTTGTTTTATATCACACATAAGCGGGACCATGGTCTCGCTTTCTTTTTTTCCGGCACGAAAATATAGTTTTATCTGATCCAATTTTTCTCCAGGAATTTCATCTGTAAAATTCACTATTTTATCCGAAAACCAAAAACTTGGCGAGAACACCAAAGCTTTGCCAAAAATCTCAGGATCTTTTAAAAGAGCGAAATAAGAAAATAATCCACCCAGGGAACTTCCGCCAATGAAGGTATTGGAAACATCAGTTTTTGTCCTGAACCTTTTATCTATATCCGGTTTTAATGTTTCTGAGATGAACTTCAAATAATTTTCAGCATTGCCGCCATTATATTCAGGATGTGTGAATGGTGTTAATTCATCAATTCTCTTTTCATTCCCAAGTTCAATCCCGATCACGATCAATTCCAGATCAAGGCTGTCTAAGGTTTCATCTATTCGCCATTCTCCGGAAAAGGAGGTGGATCTGTCAAATAAATTTTGGGCATCCTGTAAATAAAGCACGGGATAAAATTGTTGGGAATTCACATAATTTGAGGGCAAATACACCCAGATTTTTTTATTTGCATCCAGTTGAGGTGATTCAGTAATAAAAGTTGATACATTTCTGGAAGCGGTACTTTGAGCATTCCCGGAAAAACAAATGCTTAAAAGGATTAAAATGAGGGGGATGGATTTCAATTTTATAATTTTACTTTAAGGTTGAAATATAGTAAAAATCAGGCCTTTTTAATATCTAAGCCTAATTTTTTAGCCATTTTTAAAGCGGTGTCAATATCCCTTTTGTTGGTAACCACTTGTTTTACATCGTCTAAAAGGGTTTTTACCTCAGTGTCTATGCAGTCTAAATAGCTTTGTTTTTTTACATTTTGAGTTTTTAGGTATTTAAACATCAGCAATAATTTCTGGATCAGAATGATGTCATGCTTACAATAAGTTCGGATGGAAGCCATGACATTGTACAATAAATCTTCAAATTTCACTGTGGAAACCTTAATATAGTCTTTGTTGTTATGGCTAATAATAGAAATATCTTTCTTGTTCAACCTCAGAGAGAAAAGCTCAGTTAAGTAATCTATCCCATTTATGGCAGTGCCGGGATCATTTATTCCCGGCGACATGGCCTTTATGATTATTTCGGTGATCTGTTTAAATGCCAAGACATAATTGTCCTCCACAAGTTCGCTGCGGGAAAAATTCAAACCAGCTGATATTTCCTTCACGGTTTCATCTTCAAGTTTTTTATTTGCCTTAAAAAGAGGAATTCCATTTAAAATAAATTGTCCCTTTACGGGCAGGATTCGCAATTTAATGTCTTGCTTAACACAGATATCAATCAACAAGGAAACGGAAATATCTTGCAAATAACCGCTTCTTTCGGTATGATATTCATACCAATCTTTAGATGAAGGGAAAACAGAATTGGTCTCGGATTCCTCTTCGATCAAAGTTTGCAGCAAATTTTCAGCTGATTTGAAAACACGTTCCAGAATATGGTTAATTTGAATGCTTTGTGAGATAGTATGGATGAAATAAATAAAGGCCGAAATACTGATAATGGTACCCAGGATTCCAAGTAATACCGAAAAACCAGGAATTTGATATTGATCCCCGGTTGGCTGAATGGAAAATAATATAAGAATGCAATATAGAATCGTTGCCAGATAGATTCCCAGAATTATCTGATGTTTTTTATCTGAGATCAAACCGGGGAGCAGTCTTGGTGAATAATTGCTGGAAGCCTGGCTAAGCAGAAGCATAACCATTGAAAAGCTAAATACTATCATGGAAATTAATCCGGATATAAAGGCGCTTAAAATGACAAGGGCGGTATTTCCGTTTTGCACGACCAGGAAAGGAGCCTGTTCCAATAAATATTTTGAAATCCCCTTATTTTCAAGATACATCATAATAAAGGCAAAGAAGATTCCAAAAAGCCCAAAAACAGAGGGATAAAAAGCTATTTTATTTTGCAGATCCTTAAAAATTTCCAGGAATCGAAAGAATAATTGCCTCATAATAGTTTTAATCTGATTTAAAATTAAGCAATTATGAAGTATAGCGGAAGAAGAAATATTTTAAATAACAAAATTTTATACAAATGCCGACTTTTGGGAGAATGTTAAATAAGTAGGACAAAATGACATTTAACCTGAAATGGAATTTTTTTTGATAACTAATTTTTATAAATACTTTATTATTAACTTATTAAAAATATAATTATGAGTATGAATAATAGAAATGAAGCCAAATGGCTACCAATTGTTTTGGACGATATGTTAAAAACCGATTGGTTAGGAGGAACCACTAAGGTCAGCAATATTGGGATTAGTATTCCGGCAGTAAACATTCTCGAGACTGCCGACAATTTTATTTTTGAGGTAGCAGCACCGGGCAAAAACAAAAAGGATTTCATTATTGAACTTGATCATGATGTTCTAAGTATTTCTTCTGAAGAAAAAGAGGAACATAAAACTGCCGATGAAAGCGGAAAGTTTGCCAGAAAAGAATTCAGTTATAACAATTTTAAAAGGGTCTTTGGGCTACCAGAATCTGTAGACAAGGAAAAAATTTCAGCATCCTACAATTACGGGGTTCTTGAGATTAATCTGCCAAAACTGGAAACAGCGAAGATTAAGGCCAAACGTTTTATCAAGATTTCATAGTTATGTTCCTGGATTTTTTGAAAAAGTGTCGGTATCGACACTTTTTTTATTTAAAAAGCACAACCCATCTAGTCCCAATACTTTGAATCATGAATCTGTTCCCGGATGAAATGGAAGTAATGTCATTTCCGGTAGAAATATCATACAAGGTATCGCCACTTATAAAGTTAAAAGGCCTGTTCCCCATTCCTTGAAAAGCGGTTAGAATTAATATCCTTCCTTTGTTTGTAGAAGCTTCAGGGATTGTTATACTGGAAACCTGGCTGTTAATTCTTAAAGTATAAACTTCTTCGGGAATAACATAGGTGCCTATTGCGGTTCCGGTAGAAGAATAATTCATGACATTGGTATATTTCCAGTTTACATCTCCCGTATTATTGCTAACCAAAATTTGTTCGTTCTTACCTCGGGTCGCTGGTAAAATATATTCTTCTTCCTTCGTAAGGCCAATTCCAAGCCTTCCTGCAAAATAGCCGGCAAATACATTTGCACTGCTGTTACCTTCTGCTTTACTATATATTCCATAGATGTTTCCAAGGCTTGTCAGACTTCCAATTATACTATAGATACCATAATTATCACTTTTTGTCCCGAAAGTATTTCCTACGCGATTAAAAATTCCATAGATATCACTGGTACCAGTGCTTTGATAAGCTTCATTGAAAAACCCATAATGGATTCCAATACCCAACCCACCAACATTATTTTTGATGCCATATTTAACGGCATTGGATGCACTTCTATTATCACTTACTATTCCATAAGTCACAAAATTATCGGCTGCAGGATTATTGTTATCCACTTCCAGACCTTTTTTAATAGCGATATCTGTCTGAGAATTTAAGGCGATTTGAAGTTTTGCGGTAATAACATCTGTCCCAATCCCAATATTTCCGGTCCTATACATATTATCAGCAATATTGTTCGGATTTATGCTCGTTCCGGGTTTGTGAAAGTTCCCGAAACTGTTGCCGCTAATGGTTTCCCATTTTATATCTACAGCATTCCAGAAATAAAATCCTGTTGGGTTTTGGCCGGTTGCTTTTGATAAATATACCATCATCGCATGTTGTGTTAAACCAGGGTTCACCGAAGGGAATTTCTCTATACGCGGAATTAAGAGTCCATCTATAACTGAAGGATTTGCAGTAGTGCCAGCCACGATATCCAATTGAGCCTGCGGACTCGAAGTGCCAATTCCAACTTGTGGAAAAGCGAAAAAACCAAGTAGGAATACTACTAAAAAAACATTATATCTCATTTGCTACAGGTTTGTTTACTGTCACAGCATTCCGGAAATAATAGAAAGAGGAATATTAAATATAGGAATTTATTAATAGGATTATTAGTGAATTATGAAAATTTTTAACATTTTATAAAATAAATTTATAAAATCTAATTTAAAAGTGCCTTGGTTTTGTCCTGTAACATTTTTATTTCATCCCTCAACCTGGCGGCTGTCATAAAATCCAGTTCCTTGGCAGCAGTTTCCATTTCTTTGCGTTTTTCCCTAATTCGTTTCTCAAGTTGGGCCTTATTGAAATATGCTGTTTCTTTTTCTGCAGCTTTTAGTGTGGGGGCAGATTCGATCTCATATGGATCGAGTTTTTTTCTCACAAGTGCACTGTCAAGGGATTTGTTAATAGCACTAGGGATAATGTTATGTTTTGTATTGTAGGCAATTTGCTTTTCCCGCCGATAATTGGTCTCATCAATTGTCAATTTCATAGAGTTGGTGATTTTATCGGCATATAGAATTGCCCTTCCTTCCAGGTGCCTGGCGGCACGTCCTATGGTTTGGGTGAGCGAACGATGGCTTCGCAGGAATCCTTCCTTATCGGCATCCAGGATGGCTACCAGAGAGACTTCTGGCAGGTCCAAACCTTCCCTTAAAAGGTTTACTCCAATAAGCACATCAAAAAGGCCTCTTCTAAGATCATTCATAATTTCGACACGCTCCAGAGTATCCACATCAGAATGAATATAACGGCACCGCACACTAATACGGGTAAGATATTTTGTGAGTTCTTCTGCCATTCTCTTGGTAAGGGTAGTCACCAAAACGCGCTGATCTTTTTCTGCCCGTAGGTGAATCTCTTCAATTAAATCGTCAATTTGGTTCAAACTGGGACGCACTTCAATAACAGGGTCCAGCAACCCGGTAGGACGGATCAATTGTTCCACAATAATTCCCTCAGATTTTTGTAATTCATAATCGGCCGGGGTGGCACTCGCATAGATCACCTGATTTTGAAGGGCTTCAAATTCCTCAAATTTCAACGGACGGTTATCCATAGCCGCGGGCAGCCGGAAACCGTATTCCACCAAAGTTTCTTTTCTCGATCTGTCGCCACCGTACATGGCATGGACCTGTGATATGGTTACGTGACTTTCGTCTACCATCATTAAAAAATCATCAGGAAAATAATCCAACAGGCAGAACGGCCTTGTTCCTGGGGATCTTCCGTCCAGATATCTGGAATAATTTTCAATTCCCGAGCAATAACCGAGTTCACGGATCATTTCCAAATCGAAATTGGTGCGTTCCTCCAGTCTTTTTGCTTCCAGATGTTTGCCAATTTCTTTAAAATAATCGACTTGTTTTACCAAATCGTCCTGAATTTCCCTGATCGCCCCTTGCAGGACATCGGGGGATGTCACAAACATATTCGCAGGGTAAATGGTCAATTGTTCATATTTTTCTATAACCTCATTGGTCAATGGATCAAAGGTTTCAATTTCTTCGATCTCATCTCCAAAAAAGTGAATTCTGAAGGCGTTATCCGCATAACTCGGGAATATATCCAAGGTGTCCCCTTTAATTCTGAAGTTTCCCCGGTTGAAATCGGCTTCGGTCCTGGAATACAAACTTTGAACCAGCTGATGTAACAATTTGGTCCTGGAGAGCTGCATATCTTTTTCAATGGAGATCACGTTCTTCTTGAATTCCACTGGGTTTCCAATTCCATATAAGCAGGAAACTGAAGCAACTACAAGAATATCCCGTCTTCCACTCAATAGGGAAGAAGTGGTGCTCAACCTAAGTTTTTCTAATTCTTCATTTCTGGAAAGATCTTTTTCAATATAAGTTCCAGAGGAAGGTATAAATGCTTCCGGCTGATAATAATCGTAATAACTCACAAAATATTCCACAGCATTATCTGGAAAAAAAGATTTGAATTCCGAATAGAGTTGGGCGGCCAGGGTTTTGTTATGGCAAAGAATAAGTGTTGGGCGCTGAATTTCCTCAATGACATTGGCCATTGTAAAGGTTTTTCCTGAACCGGTAACTCCCAGTAATGTTTGGTATTGTTCGTTTTTGTTGATCCCGGATACCAACTGGTCAATAGCTTGAGGTTGATCCCCTGTAGGTTTAAAATCTGATTTTATTGTGAATTTCATTCAGTACGTTCTCTTAACATTTCAAAATTATGCAAATATAACGCCTAATCAAATGGGGTAAAAGAGATTGTTATCTTTTTAAAGAGAAGTGGCTTTTAAACTCCCTACCGTTATCCAGAATTATATTAAACCAGTAGTCATCCGCGGGCATATTCATATTGTTATATGTGCCATCCCATCCGTTTCCATTAGGATTGAGTTGTTTAAGGAGTTTGCCATAACGGTCATAAATGTAAATGGCTTTTATTTGGTAAGCAGGATCCGTGATTTTGAAAGGTATCCAGGAATCGTGATATCCGTCAACATTTGGGGTGAAAAATTGAGGAAAACCAAAAACCATTATTTCCCGTTGATTTATTTCACAGTCATTACGGTTTTTGACAAATATCGTATGTATACCTCCCGGAACATTACTAATAACGGAAGATGTCTGATAATTGCCGTCTATATCGTCCAGGGAATACAGGTTTCCTTCGTCATTGGAAGTGAAAACACTTAGTTCACTGCTTTCTCCACTACTTTCAACAACAATGTCTGTGATTTCAGGAGTTAAAAGTTCATTTGCCTGGAATTCAAAAATTCTTTCACAACCGAATTCCTTATTCACTATACGAAGGGAATAGGTTCCTTCTTCTGATACTATTATTTCAGGGCTTGTTTCGCCAGTACTCCATTCAAAACTAAATTTCTGGGTCTCGACTGTGCTAATCTCTGGACCTAAATTCTGTGGAAATTCTGAAGCGCACAAATTATATTCATTAAAGGCCAAAACATTAGGAAAAGGGCTCACTAATAAATCTAAATTACCCGAACCATAACACAATCCATCCCTTTCAGCAACAATAAAAATAGTTTTGGATTTAGACATATAAACTTCCGGTAACGGATTAAAACCTGATCCCATATCGCTTTCAGTCTCGTGAAAAGTAAGACTAACATTTGCAGGTAAATTTAACTCAGAAATTATGGAATTTTCAATGGTTTTAAGATTGAACTCAGCTTCCCCATTTCCAAGATCACAAGCTTTAGCGGGTGATGGACTCAACTTCACTCCTTCCCTGGTATTTAAAGTCACTTCAGATATATTAAAACATTCAGATCCAAATTGGCTCACCTTAGCATAGATCAATTGACCGGGAGCTTGATTTATGTAGGTTTCTGATAGGGAATTCTGGTAAAGACTGTCAGCAACTGCAGCTGAGGAGGTTTTATAAAAATAAATTTGGGTATTTCTGTTTCCCAAAGTGATAGGGTCTTTTGCCAGCTGCAAATTGAACTCTGTAATTCCATCTGTAGGATCATTATCGAGGTCGCATTGAATCAACTCATATTCCGGCAATATTTCGGGAATTTCAAGAATAGTAAGCTCTTTTTGCCAGGGATTAAAGGCCTCACCATTTATAATCCTTGTTAGACTTACAGTATAAGTCCCGGGTTCAGCATAGGTGTGATGAGGTTCAACATCGGTAGAAAAATTTCCATCTCCAAAATCCCATTTTACCGAATCGTATGGTACATCCGTTGAAATATAAAAATGGGTTTCATCTCCATGACATAAGAATTTGAAATTAAAATTTTCCAGAAATAATGATTGGATAAATGGGGGGAGACCTAACCGAACATATTTTGGAGAGATGTCTATTACATTATGCTCATAATTACTAGCATTTCCTGTCGCTTCGGGATTTTTTATTACCGAAAGAAAACTGTGTTTTGCTACAAAGAGCGGATATCCAGCCCTGTAAATCCTTCCGTCTATAGCTAATTGTAAGGCTCCGGCAACATTGGAGGAACTATGGATAATTGTTTGAGAATTACTAACATCAGCACTTTCAAGATCATACTGATATAAGAAACTATTTAGAATGACATCTCGTTCATCAAAAAAATTAGCCGTAACATATAATTTTGTGGTTTTCTGAGAAAACTCAACCCCGTAGGGATAACTACCGGAAAGCAATAATTTTTCATTATTTATTTTACCTGTTGAATTGTCAAAATCGTACAAAAACACTTTGCCTGATTTTTTAGTCCCGGTAACGGGATCCCCTAAATTTGTTGAACTATAAGCTACTGCAAGTTTTTTTCCGTTTGGTGAAATTTTAAGATAGCCAATTGCGGATACATTAACCTTATAATTATTAATGAGAGGGGGAACCGAATTCGGGGTGACAGAAATTACCGGGGTAGTTTCAACCCCGTTTTCAGTAACTTTAAATGAATAAAATTTATTCGTTAATTGTGTTACTACCCAATAAGAAATACCATTGTTATGGACTACTGCAGATATCTTCTCTGAACTTTTATATTCATTTTCCAGGGCATCATTTGGATTATAAGTTATCAGATGGAGGTTTTTCTGGTTTGGGTTAACATCACCTAAGCCAAAATTTAAGGACATATCCACTTCGGTATAATTCACTCCTTCTATTGGATCATCAGCATTAAAAGAATAATCGGGTCTGTCTACCGTAAAGATATAATAGATGCCGGGGTTCAAGGGTTTAGGGACAATTATGGCTGACTGGGTGCTGGAATCATCTCCCATTAATCCCATTCCATTTGGCATTATGGAATGTTGCCGGTTATATACATTTCTCCCATCTGTATAAAAAAGCAGTCTCCCATTCCGGTCCGAAATTGTAGCAGAACCTTCCGATGTTTGTAAAATTCCGTTTTTAAGTGCAACTGGCAGCCCACTGTTAAAAGTTAAGCCTGCCTGGTCCCCAAAATACCAATTGGCAGCTTCCATTTGTGCCTGGGATTGTTTCCCACACAGCATCATGAAAATCATAAAAAGGATCGGGATACATCTCATTATAAAATAATTCCGACTAAGATACTATAAATCTCGCTTTTTTAACAAAGTGTAAGATAAAAACACAAATATGAAGGTCCATGCAATTACAATAAGCAATTGATACCAATGCACACTATAATCTTTATCCAGTTCAGATCCTATTTGTGTTGCAGCGGTTTGTATCACATTTAAACGGGAAAAAGGCTCAACTACAAGATTGCTCATGGAAGACAGGGGGAAAAACTGTACAATTTTTTCTGCTATATCGCTTTCCCTGAAGATCCTCCAGGAAAGTACTCCATTGGCAATATTTTCCAATACCCACCAAATAAACAAGAAACCTAAGGCAAATGCCGATCTTTTGATCAAAATTCCAAGGAACATACAGAAGGCGAAAAATCCGGTGATTTTCACGAAATATGCCAGTAAATATTCCATATCTGAAAACACAATGGAAAGCTCTGTGTAATCGGAAAAAGAATAGCCTAAAATCAGGGAAACAATAAAAAGGAACAAGGTTGAGATCAGGGAAAAAAGCAGAATGGTAAAGAATTTAGAGAGCACAAATTCCTTTTTGCTCATTCCGTCTATCAAATTTTGCTTTAGGGTCCTGTTGCTGTATTCGTTGGACATCATGGAAACGATCACGATTGCCAGAAAAAGCTTTAAGAGAGCGGCGATGTAGCTGTTGAAATGCCATATAAAAGGGAAGTTAAAAATTCCCTGATCGGCTAGCCTGAAATGCACACTTCCCAAATCAAATTCGATGGAGGAAAATAAGGCAATAAAAGTTATGAGTATGAAATAGGTGAGCGTCAGTATCTTTGCGGAACGACTGTACCTTAATTTATGAAGTTCTATATCCAGTAATCTTAACATTAATTTGAAGTTTGATTGATTAATTGCAAAAATTGTTCTTCCAGGCTTTCTTTTCGTTTTACCAAATGAGACAATACAACGCCTTTTTCCAATAGATAGGAATTCAAGAGTTCGGCATCCATTGGTTTACTTAAAAAAGCGGTGACCATGCCTTCGGCTATACTTGTTTTTCCAATTGATGGATGTTCACTTAACAAGCTTTGAAGCTTTTCCAGATCAGAAGATTTCAGTTCAAAAAAGCCAAAGTTAGCATTCATTTCATCTACCCGGCCGCTGTATAATTTTACGCCTTTCCTAATAATTACAACATGGGAGCACACTTTTTCCACTTCATCCAGCAAATGCGAAGCCAGTAAAATTGTGGTGCCCGTGGTTGCAATTTGTCTTATTATTTCCCGAATCTGGTGAATTCCCTGAGGATCCAATCCATTGGTAGGTTCGTCCAGAATTAAAATTTCAGGATCGTTGAGTAGGGCAGAGGCAATCGCAAGGCGTTGTTTCATTCCAAGAGAAAAGGTGCTGAATTTGCTGTCTTTTCTGTCCAATAAACCGACGATTTCCAATTTTTCTGAAATTTTTTCAAGCTCAACCCCTTTGATCTTACACACCAGTGCCAGGTTTTGAACCGCTGTCATATATGGGTAAAAATTGGGGTGTTCAATAATTGCACCCACCTTCTTTAATGCATTGTGCGTAGAAATTGAACCGTCGAACCATTGAAAATTACCACTGCTGGGATTTACAACATTCAAAACCATTCCAAGGGTAGTGGATTTTCCGCTCCCGTTTGGACCTAAAATTCCATAAACATTGCCCTTTTTTATAGTAAAAGAGAGCTGATCTACGGCTGTAAGGGATCCAAATTTTTTTGTGAGTTTGTTTAAAGTGAGAATTGTCTCCAAATTATTTACTGTTTTAACATGGGACGTTGAAGTTAACATTTTGTTACATGATAAATGAAGCAAAAACTGTATTTTTGCGAAAACCCCTGTATGCAAGACAATTTAATGTCCCGTAAAAAACCTTCTTTTCCTATAAGTGAGCGGTTTAATACCTATTTGGCCCGATACAACCGGAATTCCAAGATCCCGGTTTTTTATGATGACTTGTTGCGGTTTTCCGGATCCATCGTTGTGTACGATAAGCATGAAGAAGATACTTTGTGGGTACGTTGTTATTATTCAGATTCCGAACGTACCGAGTTGGACGAATCCCTAAAGCATATTTATACTATCCTTCATTCCGATGGAAATGTAGATTCCCTGGAATTTTTGAATGTGGATGCCATTGATTACTGCACCTTTGGAAATTCAAAACCCTTTCGCATCCGTGTCCGAAATGTTTTGAATGATGTTACTACCTATTTCTATGTTAAAATTGCCGATGCCTCCCGGATTTATGGCCTGGAGATCGAACATATACTTTCCCCTCACCGGATCAATTTTTTGGTATACAAGGACACTTTAATTGAAGAACATATAGCCGGAATTCCCGGAGATGTATTTATAGAAGAAGAACTGCCCAATATTGATGACCATGCAAAAACCCAGATTGCCAAACAGTTCGTAAAGTTTAATGAACGTTGTATGTTGCGTTTGTTAGGTGATATGCGCTCTTATAATTATGTGATAATTCCCACCCACGATTTTGACCGGGTGAATTATACTATCAGGGCAATAGATTTTGACCAGCAAAGCTATGAAGGAAATTTAAAGGTCTATCGTCCTCAATTCTTTAAAGAAAATTTTAAAATGGTGCAGTTGGTTTCCGAAAAACTGCAAATAAATTCCATTGAACAATACCGGAAAGAAGAGCGTTCCATCCTGGCTAAAAGAATGATAAATGCGAGGGGGAGGTTTAAGGATTTAATCAAATGTATGATCAATGACCATGTTTCTACCCCGGAAAATGTACGCGCATTGAGAAAAGACCTTTGTATTTATACAAATGATATGAGATTTAAAAGAGCCCGTACTATGGGGCAGATCCTTCGAACAGCACTTGAATTTGTACAACGAAATTACGAAAATGTCAATACAAAGTTTCAGGATTAATTAGATGCTTTTTGTTGAAATAGTGATAAACTTTGTTCTATCACATTAGGCATACATCAAACTGCCTTTTGGCGGTGGGATTTCCCTGCCGTTCAATTTTGCTGTTTCAATCCATTCATCAATCACCACTTCCACATTTGCCAAAGCTTGTTGATAAGTCTCCCTATCTGCTTTACATCCGGCTAATTCCGGCACTTCAGCAATTAAGGCTTCATCTTCCTTGCTCCAATAAATAATGATTTCGTATTTATAGCTATTTTTCATCTTCTTAAAGATAATGAACTTTTCCAAAGTTTGAAACTTTGGAAAAGTTCTGTGTTGAGGTACAAGCTGAATATTAATCTATTATGATTTAATTCCCCGATGATTGCATCGTATTTTATTTTTTTGGAATTTGGAATTTGGAATTTGTTTTAGTTGGAATTTGATACCTCAGATGCTTGCATCGAGGTAGTTCAATAATTAGTTCTTTTCTTCTTTATTGAAATATACCAGGTAATAATACATTTGTTTCTCTTCATCCCAGCCTTTTTCTATGAATTTTTCGGCAGATTCCGGATTGATAAAGTCCAGTTTGATCTGAA
>Ga0307487_1000409_pt1 | contig 33994 bp, 27 predicted proteins | sample CBIW12metaG_FD_203665 | JGI IMG/M metagenome (GOLD analysis project Ga0307487, IMG submission 203665) | Sea-ice brine microbial communities from Beaufort Sea near Barrow, Alaska, United States - CBIW 1.2 | ecosystem: Environmental > Aquatic > Marine > Coastal | place: USA: Alaska | collected... | reverse complement strand
TTTGGATACAACTCCCTTCAATATCCTAACGTCCTCTGACTCGCAGATTTGGATCAGCAGGGTTCGACATCCCATTTTAATATCCCCTTTGAGAACGGCGTATCTATACTTCGTGCACCAAACTATATGAACTGTAAGTCGAGAAACTGTAGGTCCATTGCTCCGTAGTTCTGACTTTTGCCAACGTAAACCTTTTTAGAAGCTAAAGCGAAATGCACTAAAGTGCATAGTTTGAACTATTTTTGAGACGAATAAAATTCTTTATCACATACCATGTTTAAGCCTCTTGTATTTTTCAGTGTGATTTCTCCCATAGCTAACCTCTTACTATTATTGAAAGTTAATAATTGTAACATTAGTATTCCCTCTCATAATAAAGGATCAATCGCTGAGATATTATGATTTGTCGGCAAACGGATATACATGAAATGTTATCCATTATTATTATCAGGTTAACTTGCTATATCAACATAACTTCGAACAATATTATCTTTCTCAACATTTGATTGAAATTTAAAATTATTATATCTAAGATTATTAGTTAATATATATTCAATCCCATTTGCAAGTGATTCGCAATCCGACATGTATTTTGATTTATTTGTAAAACTCAAGTTGGAAGTTATTACTCCATTGTTAGTAACTTTAATAGAGTTTAATGACGAAGTATAATGATCAGCACATGAAAGTATTTCCCAAATTCCAATAGATGAATTTGTACTTACAATTGGAGTACCCAATATTAACGATTCTATTATAACTCCGGGTAAACTTTCACTATAAGAGCAAGATACCAGTACTTTAGCGGACTTCATGTATTTATATGGGTTTGACTTTCTCCCCAAAAAATGCACTCTGTTTTCAATATTTTTTACTTTTGATCGAAGCTTTAAATAATCCATTTTTACATCAGGATCTTCTCCAATAAAAACAAGTTGACAATCACTATCAAGAAGCATTTGATTGCTCAGAAATGCATCAATCAACCTATTTGGAGCTTTATTATCGTCCGTACGTCCACAGTATAATATAACATCTTTCGAAAACAAATCTATCTCTTCATCTGTTAATTTCTCATCCGCCTTTGTTTTTATATTACTTATATCGTGGATATTATATACCAAATGAACATTGTCTGGATGAATTGATTTTATGTTTTTAAGCAAACTTTTTTTAGCTTCTAAACTAACACAGAAAAATTTATCCAAAAGAGAATACAAATATTTATGCAGAAACAATGAAAAGAAATAATATATTTTACCATTAATTCTTGACTGTTCAATTGGAGCATGAAATATTCCTATCTTAAGGTCTCTATTCCCAGTCAATACATTTAAAATAGAACTCCCTAATAGAGTGCTTATGCTTATATCTGGCTTATATTTCTTCTTAATCTCTTTTACCCAAAGTAACCTTCGAAAGGTTTTAAAAAATCCATGATTATTATTAAAATATTCACAATTATCAAATCCAGCATAACCATCGGCAAAATGATTAATATAGATGCATTTTACAATCACATCACTTTCTTCCTTTAGTGCATTATATAGGTTAAGTGAACATGCACTGATGGTACCCTTATTCCCAGGTACAATTAACAAAATTCTATTCATAGTCAGCACTTATAAGTTGTCCTAGTTCATCAGAGGTCATGAATTCAACTGTTGGCCATTTTCTTTTAATTTCTTTCAATAACTCCGAGAACAAAATTAAATTATAATCCCTATTCTTAACATCAATGGTACCGATAAAATTTAACCGATGACTACTAATGATAGCAGGCTTATTCCAACGAAATGCTATTTCAATTCTATTTAAACAATTATTAACAACATCCTCATTTGGATATTGACTTGGTTCAAAATGAGCATTCCGAACTAAATAAATTTGACCAATCATATTTTTTTGACCAGTAAAATGATATTTTTTACTAACAAAGCGAACATCTCCTCGAATATTAGGTTGTATTTGAATTGGATTACCCTGAATATATTTAACCTTATTCTCAAAAAGTGTATCCTCGATATCTTTATGCCAAATATAGCAGTTAGCAATGAAGGATTCAGAATGAACTTCAAATATCTGTTCAAATAACTTTAGTCCTTCTATGATAATTTCATATTTGTTAATTTTTTCTTCCTCACTATAAAAATCCAAGGCTTCCATATAGCCAAACCGCATTTCACAAGGCATAGAACTAATACTTATCATTTCATTCTCAAAAGCAGCATGCAGCAATGTATCACCTGCCTGAAGACCCTTTAACCAGCGGTCAACATTTAAATGCTCTCTACCATGAAACTGCGGATAGAATAAATTATTATTTATGCCATCTTTCCACAAATTAAATGAATTTTGATGATTGGAATATTTTTTTAATGTTTCAGTAAATGGTTCGTAGAAATATTTTTGAAAATTATGTTCCCTTATTTTTTTAAAATCAGGATTAGCAACAACACAATTTGCAGTAATTATGGCCGGATTTCCATTTTTATCTTTTACAGAATTTAGAACTTCAAATATATTGGACAAATCCTCCTCACTGGCCAAACTGTCATATTTCAGATAAGGATCATTTTCCGGTTTGAAACCTTGTTTTTGCAATTTTTGAAAAACTTCTATAGAAGGCATTCGAATACCTCCCCAATCATCACTTTCTATAACCACAATTTTACGTCTCGTATGATAACCAGGTAAATTCAATAAAGTTCGTCCAATGATTTTTTGAACATTTTGAAACATTTAACTATTTATTTTTTGTTATTAAATTACCAAGTTCTGAGGAAGTCATAAATTCTACGTTTGGCCATTTCTTTTGTACTTTAGTTAACAAACCTGTTAATTGTTCTAAACTTTTTGTCCGGTTTTTTTCTATTAATCCACCAATATAATTCACTCTATGTGAACTTATTATAGCAGGTTTACTCCACAGAAAAGCATTTTCAATATCATTCATACAGCTTATAACCCAGTCTTTTCTTACGTTACTAGGCTCAAAAAAACAATTTCGTGTAATATAAAGCTGACCAATACGGTTCTTTTGACCTAACCAATGAATTCGTTTTTTTACTTTACCTAGTCCTTGAGGTTCATGCTGAATCTTTGATGCTGACATGTATTTTATACCTTTTTGTGCAGCTATTACTTCTAACTTGTTGTTGATCGGTCCGTTGGGAACAACAAAAAAATTAGCTTTATATCCATGAAGTTTTTCAAAAAGCTTTAGCCCTTCTTTAATGACAGACTCTTGATACAAAATATCCGAGTTAACTTCAACATCAAAAGCTGCTTGATAATCAATATTATACTCATTTTCATTAGCATAACCCCAACACTGCTGTTCAAAAGCTTGGTGCGTACTAAAATCATTAGTCTGAAGTTTACGCATCCAAACGGAAACATTTAAGTGTTCCCGTCCATGAAATTGGGGTACAAAAAGATTTTGTTTGACTCCTTCTTGCCACATATTAAATGTATTTTTATGACCGTACCTTTCTAAGGTTGTAGTAAAAGGCTCATAAAAATATTTTTCAAAATTAGATTGTTTAATTTTATCAAAGTCAGGATTTGCGACCACACTCACAGCGGTAAATACAGGATGTCTTCCGTTTATGTCCTTAATCTGAATGAGTGTTTCGTATAGTGCTTCAAAATCCATTTCATTTGCAAGTGTATCGTACTTAGTGTATCGTTGACGCTCTTGATCTCCCATAGAAATATTCTTTATTAAAAGCGTTTCCCTAGCTAAATTAGAAGGCATTCGAATACTTCCCCAGTCATCAGATTCAATGACTAAAATCTTTTTATCAGTTCGCCAACCTGGAATATTGGAAAGATTCTTAATTAGATTCTTAATCATTAGTTAGCATTTTATTTATCTTCTTAAAAACATGATCCCATTTACTAAAAGTTTCATCGTATGAAAATCTCTTAACATTTTCATATCCATTGAGAGCCATTTCCGAAAGTTTTCCAGGATCAGCAATTAACCTATTTGTCTGATTAATATATTCACCAATACTAAAAGGACTCACTAATACTCCATTGTCATCATGTTTTATAATATCATTAGCTGCTGAGTATGAATTAAATAAGATGGGTACACATCCATAACTTTGTGCTTCTACCAACACATTACCAAAACCTTCAAATGCAGAAGTCATATGAAATATTTTAGCTTTCTTATAGTATTCACTAGGATTATCTTTACCGAAAAAAGTAACTCTATTCAATTGATTTATTTTGCAAAAATTTTCCATATACGATTGGCTTTCACCCTCCCCAACAACCCAGAATTTCCAATCAGGAGATGATGCATGTAATTTTCTCCAAATATCAAGAAGCAAATCTACCCTTTTTTGTAATATATTGAGTCTACCCACAAATAAAATCACATTCTCTTTGTTCATACTTGATAAATCTATAATTGGTCTTTCAAAAGGGTTACCAATCCCGAATATTTTATAATCAAATTGTATTAACCCAGGAGCCAAAAAATATAGTTCTTCCTTAAAACGTTCAGAAAGCATAACAAAAGCATTTGTGTTTTTAATAATATAATTGAGCTGATATCGCTGTTTAGCTATGTGATATAATAGTATCAACTTAAATGTTAACTTATTTCTAAAAAAGGACAAGCCTTTATTCTTAAGAAAATTAGATATAAAAAATTTGTGATGGTCATAGAAATTTAAGGGATTAATTCTTAACGTATTAATAACTTTTATGCCATCAGTAAGATTTATAGATAAAAATTTTGTGAGTCTATAAGAATATCCTGCCTGATTAATAATAAGGGAAATACGTTTTTGTTCAACCAGTTTCCTAAAAAGAAAATAATCTTTGTCAATATTAATATAAAAAATAGGTATATCATTCCATACATCTAATTTATTAATAGTATTAGATGTGGAAATAATTATAACATTATAACCATAAGTTTTAAAAATAAGGGATAGTTTGGATGTACTTCTTTCTACTCCACCAGCATTGGGATCAAAAGGTTGTTCCAAAAATATTGCTATGCTCATTGTTTATATTAGTCGATGAAAAACCCTATTGCAGTTCGAATTGAAATATCGCTATCACCAATGAACCATGATAATTGAGGAAATAATAATAAAAAGAAGCTTATATTCTGAAATATGTAAGAAATTTGGAATAATGCCATTGGTATAGATGATATTAAAAATAAAGTCAATACTCTGTTCAAAATATTAAGATTTACATTATTTAATTTATACTTTTTTATAGTACAAATTAAATGAATGGCTGCTGCTAAAATAAATGTTGCAGCAATCATCTTTACTCTGCCTTGAAGAGAAGGTGAAAAAGCAACAAAATTAGCAAATGTATAAAGCCCGATACCTGTCGCTATTAGAAATTTGAAACTTAAATCCACTGAACTCTTAAAGTAAAAAAACAATAAAATAGCCGACAAACCTACTATACTATAATTTAAATAATTCAATTCACCAGAAGCTTTATAAAAATTCAAATTAGATTTTTCTACCTGACTACTAATAGCCCTCTCTTTAAAAAGACCTGCCTTTTCATCAGAATCAATTACATTATATTTCTGCTTATTCTCCAATAAATCTGACTTTGGGAGATAAGCACTAAAGTAGGAAAAACTAACTGAAGTGAAAAAGGAAATTATATACAATGCTACAAGCACCTTTTTACTATTTTGAAATAAATAGGATAATACAATAGGGATCAAAACTACCACATAAGAGAAATGAACAAATACAGAAAATAGAATAACAAGAAAATATTTTTTATTCTTTGTTATTGCAAAGGAATAAGTACCGTAAAAAAGGACCCACATCCCTGTCCACATTCGTATTGAATTAAGGGCACCTACACTTCTAATTAGCAGAAAGAGAAATATAAAGCCTAATAAAATATAGCTCTTTTTATCAAATATATTATCTTTCAGGACTAACAACACAGATTTTATAAAAAAATAACCTAATACTAAGCCTGTGAATACATGTATTAAAGTGGGAGATTGCAATAAAGAACTCGAGAAAAATTTAATACAGTGTAAATATAAATCTGTAGATCCAGAAGTTGAATTGAACGAAAAAATCTCGAAGGACTTCTCAAAAAATTCTTCAAAAGACATATTCAGGTAATTGTTTTGCGCGTTCATCAAATGACTATAGCCATCTGTCCCACTAACATAAACAAATACACTTCCTAATAGTCCAAAAAATAAAGTGCCAAAAAAAATAATAGAATTTTCATCTTTAATTTTTAGCAAACTTATTAATCCTAATATTGGAGACAGTAAAAAAAGAAGTATTAAATTTCTTTTTTCAATTTTATCAATCATTATAATAATAAAAAATTAAATGTATTCGTTGTTGGGTAATGTTTCTAAAAGCTTATTCCGAATACCAAAAAAATCAACAGCCTTTTGAAAGCGATTTTCCATAATATCAGCACCGGGAGTGTCTTTAGGTTTTATTTGTTCGGATGTAGTTACGGAAAAATAAAGAGACAGATCTGTTTTTGAACCGATACAAACTTGTTTAGTATCATTAGCTATAGCCGCAGCCCAAAACCAAATATCAGATCCTCTACCAGGAACAATTCTATGAATTGCATCTAAATCAATTACTCTTTTATCTAGAGAATTTGCGGGATAATATGTCCCAGATCCTCCCAAAAAATATACTTGTCCACTTGGTGTCCTAAGATTTGCAACCTTCTTTGTGCGATAATTCATTTTTAATTTTCCATTTCTCTGGAAGAGTTCTTTACCAACATGACCAATTACAGATCCTTCAAATTTAATCGAACAAGTAATTAATTTTTCAATTACATGTTTACCATATATTAACTCATCGTCAAATGTAATAACTCCGAATTCAGGATATTTTTCAAGTACTGGAATTAATTTTTTTACTGCATAAGTATTATTTTTAACCCAGATAATTTCTATCCCTCTTTTTTCTAACTTTATTAAAAAAAGAGGTAAAACTAATTTTGGCCACTCTTCCTCAGACAAAACCAAAATCCACTTTTTAGGAACTACAGTTTGTTTGCTTAAAGCTTCAAACACAGCAGGCAATAAATAACTGCGTTTAGGATAACTGGCTATGGAAACTACAAAGTCGGCTTGAGGATTAATACGAAATTTACTAGTGTTAATTATAGAAAAAAAATCAAAATTTTTATAAATAAAATAGTTCCTTGCCGTCACCAGATGTGTTGTAATTGCTTTCATCATTATTGCCCTTGCTTGGTAAAAAGCAATCTGCTATCGATTTCATTGTTTCCACAAGTAATCATGTTAGCAAATAATGCTTCTTGATTTTCTATATTTATTAAATCGAAAAAATCATCTCTTTCTATATTTACAAAATCCTTATCGTGCAAATTTATCAAATAGTTTGAATAATTCGTTCTGTATCCTTTTGAGTTATTATTCGGATCAAAATAAAGAACTTTATTTTTAAAAAATATAGCATCTAATAAAGAAGAGGAGTGATCAGAAATAACAAATTCATAATCACTTTTTTGTAAAATTTCGTAGAGCTGTCCTTTAACTAATGTAACCCCATGAAAGTTTGGATATTCTATACCTACAGTACTTCTTCCTTGATAGGCATGCGCTTTTACCTCTACTTCAAAATAAAGCTCTTTTAATCTGTTAATTAATGTATATAAAATATTAATATTAATGTTATCTAATGCTGTAGGTACTAGTAACACTTTTTTTGAAATTTGTTCTTTGTAACTAAAATTAGTCCTGTTAAATTGGTTGTAAATAGAATTACCAAAGTTAACTATTTTCACCTTTTTTGAAGTATTATAGAATGTAAACTGCTCAACGAAAAAGGGTCCCCACGTTAAAAAAATATCACATTTAGTGTATTTATGTGGTATGTCAGTTACTATGCCACCTACATATGCCCCGTGCTGCATTACTATAAATTTACTTTTGGAATGCCTAGCAGTCCAGACCTTGTATAAACTTTCCCTTTGTGTTAGCCAGTTCATGCTGATAATATACTTAGGCTGAATGCAGGATAAAATAACATACATGACTTTATGCTTTCTCTTATCAGACGTTTTATAGGGTATTATATTCCAAATAAATCCAATATTAAAAAACCAGTATTTCGTCTTATTTTTATAATCGGAAACTAAAGGCTCTATTTGCCTGTGCTTGTCGTAAAGAATGATTTCTTTTCCAATACTAAGCTTACTTAGGTAATTGATCAAGTTAAATGCGTTGAAAAAATTTGATATAAAATAACTGGCTATAGTTCTTGCAGCGAAGTCATTCTCTTAAATAGGTTTGATGTAATAATCAAATCATCATAAGAGCCAACTTGTTGAATTTCACCTTCACTCATCACCACAATTCGATCAGCATTGCGGATTGTAGATAAACGATGAGCAACCATAAATATGGTGTATTGTCCCTTGAGAGCATCAACGCTCTGCTGAATGGCTCTTTCGGTTTCACTATCTAAAGCAGAAGTTGCTTCGTCCATTATGAGTACATCAATATCTTTAAACAATTCTCTCGCAATTGAGATACGTTGCTTTTGACCACCACTCAAATTAACTCCATCATTTCCTAAAACAGTTTCGAAACCCAAAGGCTGCTCTGAAACGAAATCGTTGATCGCCGCTTTTTTGAGTGCTTCTTCAAACAGCATGATATTGGATTCATTTTTTTCAGCCCAAAGTGTCACATTATTGAATATTGTATCGCTAAAGATTACAGGATCTTGAGTAATGTATCCAATTTTTTTCTGATAGCTTTTGATATCTATATCCTTTCGGTTAGTACCATCAATACATACACAGCCTTTGTCCGCAGGAATAAGGCCAGCTAAAATATTTACGACTGTTGTCTTGCCACTACCGCTTTCGCCGACGAAAGCAACCGTCTCATTTTTCTCAATTTTTAAACTTATATTTTTAAGAATATCTACTTTGCCATAAGCCAAGAAAACTTGTTGCAATTCAATCGAAACATTTAAGGCTTCTATAACTTGTTTACCATTCTGTTCTTTTTCTTTATTGACTTCTTTTTGGAAATCCATTAAATTATCTAATGAACCGGAAAGTTCTAAGAAACGATTATAGGAATTTTGCAGATTCATTAATGACGACAAAGCCCTGTAAAAAAACAATAAACTTATTAATATGGGCCCTAATGAAGCATTCAGCAATCTTGTCTGAATTAAGATTACAGCTGCAACAACTACAATCAATATAGGTTCACGAGCAGATTCTAAAACCGCACTTAATTTTCCGATTCTAAAACGACTTCGCTCGATAGCATCGATACTTTTACGAAGACGATTAGAATAGAGATCTAATAAGGCTGTAGCTTTAAGATATTTGAAATTACCAACATATTGTATAATTTGCCCCTGATATAAATGAGACTCTTTAGAGAAATTTTTAGAAGCACCTTTTGTTTTTTTGTAAATTGACTTATACAAAAAATTAGATATCCCGCCACCTACAGTTACCAGCAATGCAAAACGAATGTCCACAAAAAAGGCAAAACTAACATATACCAGTACCATTATTGCTTGTTGCAACGTGCCGGCATAATTATAAAAAGCAGCTGAGGCTCTTTCTATTTCAACAGACATGGTATTCTGAATACGTCCCACATCTGATGTCACAAAATATTTAAATCTAATTTGATTAAAAGAGGAAAGTAACTGATTTCGTAATTTGTCGATAAAAAACCTACGTAAAATAGCATTGTATATACTCGCAAAAAATTTAACAACGCCCTTAAATATAAAGAAAAAGACCATGATGATCAACACCGTAGTAAGGTTTAGTGAAAGTCCCATACTTTCAATTCCATCAACCAAAAAACTTAGATTTCCCAAGGAAGATCCACTTGCTTGTTGAGTATCATTAACCATTTCTAATAATGGCATAAACATGGCTAATCCGAAACCATCTAAAACCCCTACTAATACACCGAACAAAATCATCAAAAAAACCCGATAGCTAAGGTGCTTATAAAAATAAGCTAGGTTTTCAAAATACTTAGCAAGCAGTTTTTTTACTAAATTCATTATTAGAGTGACTTTTAAATTACTAGTAGATAAATAGACATTCTATTTGGCAAGCATTGCTAATTCTAAACGATCACCTTTTTCCACATTTAATGTAACCATTTTGCCTAAAATATCTTTATAATACTTCGGATGCATACCAAAGCCAGGCCTGATACTCCGCACATTTTCCTTTGTAATTACTTGTCCTTTTTTGATGTCCTGAACCACGTAAAGAGATCGGCTAAACACTCGACCCTTCTTCTGTTTCTCTGTAAGTTCGTAAGAAATCTGCCCCACTGCCTTCTCAGCTTCTCGTACTGCTTTCACCATGGCGGTAAATTCTGCTTCATCCATAGAGAACGAAGCATCTGGCCCACCAATGGAATGATCTAGGATAAAGTGCTTTTCAATAATTTTGGCACCTAAAACGGTGGCAACAATAGCTACTGTGCTACCCATAGTGTGATCGGAGAGCCCGGGAATAACACCAAAACGTGTTCTAAATTCGGGAATCATAGCCATATTAGCTTCATCAACAGGCGCAGGATAGCTGGATGTGCATTTCAACAAGGCAATTTGATTATTTCCCATACGCTTGCATGCATCTAAAGCCAATTCAATATCTTCCTTTCTGGCAATGCCAGTAGATAATATGATTGGCTTGCCTTTCGAAGCAGCATATTCGATTAAGGGAATATCGTTGATTTCAAAAGAGGCAATTTTGTAAGCCGGAGCATTTAGATCTTCTAATAAATCTACCGCCGTTTTATCAAAAGGGGAAGAAAAACAAATAAGTCCTTCTTCTTTAGCACAATCAAATAAGGCTTTATGCCACTCCCAAGGAGTATAAGCCTCTTTGTATAAATCATGTAGCTTTCTCCCCTCCCAGATAGTTCCCTTAATTAAAAAGTCTTCTTTATCACAGTCCAAAGTTATGGTATCAGCCGTGTAGGTTTGGAGCTTAATAGCATCTGCCCCAGTCCGCTTAGCAGCACGAATAGTTTCTAAAGCAGTTTCTAAGCTTCCATTATGGTTGGCAGAAAGTTCGGCTATAATGAACACTCTTGTGTCAGTACCTATTGTATAATTACCTATTTTCATTTTACGTTTAATTCAAACTTTAAAAGTCCTTTTCTTTCCAATTTCTCTGTAAAACCTAATTTCCTGAACAAATTTAAAGATGGTTGATTCTCTTCCTTTACGTACCCCACGATCTTATCAAGTGTCTTATGAGCTCTGGCTTTTTCCACTCCATCTCTTAATAGAGATTTACCTAGGTTCTTACCATGGTACATCGGGTCAAGCAGATAACTAATAACACCTATTGAGTCAGAATTAATATCGATTCTAAATGAACCTACACTCACCTGATTATAGGACACAATATAGTAGATACAATCAGAGCTATTGATTTTACTTTCAAACCATTTTAGATGCTCAGATTCTGAGATTTCATGTTGTGTCAGGGCATATCGCCTCACCTTAGCATCATTTGCCCATTTGAAAGTGATTTGCGCATCCTCAATTGAGGCTTCTCTAAGCACAATAATTCTATTTATTTTACTATGGATTACGACATTTAAATATTTCCCCTGAAACAAGCAATGTTCTGGAAGAATTGCTTCTCTTTTAAAACCAGATCGCTCTAAAGCAGCATATAGATAGGGTCTAAGATCAAAAGCATAAGTGAAGATCTTGTGGAGTTTTAAATCACCAAAGGCTGCCTGTTCAATTAAGCCAAGAAACAAATGCCAATTTTTCTGGAAATCAAGAGCCTCAAGCTCCGTTTTCATAATAAAGGAAATCTCCGCGTTCTTGTCTATCCAATTGATATGTACCAAGCCTCCATAACCAATACACTTCTCAGCCTTTAAAAAGGAAACAAGTATTTGATGGGGTTGATTTTGGTCAAAAAGTTTTTTTACTACATTTTCAAAATAAGCATCTTGTTTAGCTTCGGTAAGCGGCTCAGCTTGGCGCAGATGATAAATTTGATCATTACGCCACTGCATAATGTCATAACGGTCTTCCATCCTAATCGGAACGATGGAAAACTCATCCGATTGGTAAACTTGTTTATTTAATGCTTTGTAAGTACTCATATTTCATCTCAGCAATACGCCAATCTTCTAGCGTATCAATATCCTGAACTTCTAAATTACTAAGAATAACTGCAGCGGTTTTCTGTGCCACCAATGAATCTTTTATACAATTGGTAATTATCCAATACCATTGACCCGCATCGTGGAAGAGATTTTGTAAATCTTGCGACCGTGATTTTTCGTATTCAGGCCATTGATATGTTACTTCTCCCAGCTTCAATTTAAAGGATCTCCAAATAGGATAACTAAATTCTGTAACTGATATGGCTGCATTGGCAGTTTTCAATTTATCATACCCTTCTTTAAGTTTCTCTATTTCTATAAAAGGTGCTGTTGGATAGATAACACAAACATTTTCAAATGCTTCGCCTAGTTTTTTATAGGTAGCTAAGACCTCTTTTACTACATCCAAGGTAGTGGCAAAATCATTTGAATTTTCTTTACTTCTCATAAAAGGAATGCTTGCCCCTTGAGATATCGCAACATTGGCTATCTCTTCATCATCCGTGGAAACCATCACTTTATCAAACAAACCAGAATTGATGGCAGCTTCAATCGAATAGCCAATAATTGGTTTGCCTAAAAAATCTTTAATGTTTTTTCTGGGAATACGCTTGCTTCCTCCACGTGCAGGTATAATACAGAGATTTTTAGTCATAGGCTCTTGCCTTCTTGCAGCCTTTCCTTCAGTTAGGTCTTCCTTTTCCATTACCTTCTACTGATGAAAGAAACAAGAGTTTCAATCACATAAACCTGTTCTTCTTCCGTCAATGTCGGATACATTGGCAAGCTAATACAGCCAGCGTAATAGTCTTCTGAATGTGGGAAATCACCCAACTTCCAGCCTAAACCTTGGTAGTATGGCATCAAATGGCAAGGGATGTAATGAATCTGTGTGTATATATTGTTTTCGCGCAGGTGGTTGTACAGGTCCAAGCGGTTATTAACTTCAATAATGTAAAGATGGTGGGCGTGAGGATTGCCAGTTTGCTCTTGGCTGGTATTGGATTCAAAATTTCTGTCTATGATTTGAGGAACAGATTTAAAGGCCTCGTTGTAGCGAGCGGCTATTTGGTACCGTCTGTTGAGTCCCTTATCAGCACGTTGCAGTTGCGACAGTCCTAGCGCACAATTAATATCTGAGATCCGGTAATTATAACCTAGAGACTGCATTTCCATATACCACGCTGGGTATTGGCCACTTTTCGTTGTGGATTCATTACCAATAGCTAATTCAATGCTGTTTTGGAATTTATCCTGATCCCTGGTAATCCCATGGGTCCGGAGTTCTAAAAGCTCCCGATAGAGTTCTTCGTTATTGGTAGTGATCATCCCACCTTCTCCAGTGGCAATATGTTTTACGGGGTGAAAGGAGAAAATAGCCAGATCGGCATAGCGTCCACTCCCGGCTTTTACATCTTCTCCAAGGCTGTTTGTAAAGAACGCCCCCGGTGCGTGACAAGCATCTTCAATAATCCAGCAACCGTATTCATTGGCTAGTATACGAAAAGCTTCCATATCCACTGATCGGCCAGCAAAATCAACGGGAATGATGCCTTTAATTTCTTTGTGTATATCGCCTTCTAATAGTTCTCGCACCTTATCAATATCAAGCAAATAGGTCTCCGGATTTATATCAGCAAATACCACCTCCCCACCACAATAGCGAATGCAATTTGCACTAGCAGCAAAGGTAATGGGACTGGTAATTACTTTATCTCCAGGCTTTACTCCAAGTGCTAATGCATTCAAATGTAAAGCTGCAGTACCATTCGCTACGGCTACTGCATATTTTGCGCCTACGTATTGAGCAAAAGCATCCTCAAAGGCTTTCACTACTGGCCCTTGAGTCAGGAAGTCAGACTGTAATACCGCCACTACTGAATCAATATCCGCCTGGCTGATGTATTGTTTACCGTAAGGAATTATATTCTCCATATTTTATCCACAAATGGGCTCAAAGATTATAGTCTAATTCTTTTCTATTACAATTTTAGTCAGCACTCCTCCTTTATAAGGAAAATCACTTTCCTTAAGTAAATCAACTATTTGAGTTGGCGGAATATGACGTGTGGATTAAAGCTAGGATCAACATGTTCCTTGATAAGGCTTCTCAAACTCTCTACTGATTCCCACTCGGTATTTTCACCTGAATTATATTTAAAACCAGGTACTACTCGCTTAGCTTGAAACTTTTCTACAAATTCATCCAATTTCCAACGGTGAGAGGAAGGAAGTATCGTGTAGTATTTTCCTAAATCCCAAGTATAATACGAATCAGAATCTGTAATCATTTCTTCATGTATTTTCTCTCCAGGTCGAATACCTATGACCGGTTTTTCACATTCAGGACCTATTGCTTCTGCCACATCGGTGATTCTATAGGAAGGAATCTTAGGAACAAAAATCTCCCCGCCCCAAGCATGTTCCAGTGCATGCATGACCATATCCACACCGCCTTGAAGGGAAATATTGAATCGAGTCATTTCGGGAACAGTAATAGGCAAGACTCCCTGCTTCCTTTTTTTGAGGAAGAATGGAATAACCGATCCATTAGATCCCATCACATTACCATAGCGAACCACAGAAAATTTAATTGGATTCCAACCTGTGATGTTATTGGCGGCCACAAATAACTTATCGGAAGCCAACTTAGTGGCTCCGTACAAATTCACCGGCGCGGCAGCTTTGTCGGTAGAAAGTGCCACTACTCGTTCAACTTCTGTTTCAAGACAAGCATCAATCACATTGCGAGCACCGTCGATGTTGGTTTTTACACATTCATCGGGATTATATTCTGCAATAGGTACGTGTTTCATTGCCGCAGCATGAATCACATAATCAATTCCTTTCAGCGCTCTTCTAACTCGATCCTTATCGCGCACATCTCCTATAAAAAATCGGATTTGCGGGAATGCTGACGTAGGATAATCCTGCGCCATCTCATATTGTTTTTGTTCGTCCCGGGAAAAAATCACCAAGCGTTTCACATTGGGTTGGTTGCTAAGAATATGGCTGGTTAAGGCCTTTCCAAGTGAGCCTGTACCACCTGTAATTAGGATGGATTTGTCTGTTAAATTCATATTATAGCGCTTGTAGTTCAATCATTTTTTTAAATGAGACAGATTTTTCAATCCGCTCAGCATAAGTTCCCATTTCTATAATCTCACCTCTACTCATTATCACTACCCGATCCGCATTTTTGATGGTACTCAATCAGTAGCGATAATTAAAATGGTGTATTGTTCCTTCAACTCTTCTATATTTTTCAGAATTTGTCGCTATTTCTCAAAATCTAATGCTGAAGTGGCTTCATCCAGCTAGAGAAAATCAGCTTTTTAAACGCCTGAAAAGCCGCTAATCCACATTTTTTTATGCAAGCTCAATAAGTGACCCCTTTAGTCAGCACGACTTGGTAATAAATTTGATATTTCTCAGACATAGCTGAAATACTAGCTTAACCCCAGCATCCAGCCCATGAGCTAAAAATATTGATGAATACAAAGGGATTATTTTATAGGCCACCATGGAGCCAAAAAACGGTTTCGCCGTTGGATGATAGTATTTGGAGGATAGTGAGAATAAAATTCAACCCCCTCCCTTTATCAATTTTCTACTATTAGCGCTAAAATACTCCACATACCACTCCACAAACTTACTCACCCCCTCTGTCACTGTTGTTTGGGGCTTGAATTTTATCCATTCTTCCAGCGCTTGGCTATCTGCATGTGTCGCCGGGACATCTCCGGGCTGCATCTCCAGCATTTGACGGATGGCCTGCTTGCCCAACGCGTCTTCTACCGCTGAGATGTAGTCGTCCAGCTGCACTGGATTATTGTTTCCTATATTAAAAATTCGATAGGGAGAAGAGGAACAGTCAGCTTTTGGTTGCTGACCGTTCCATTCTACGCTAGGTTGAGCAGGTTTAAAAATTAATCTTTTGACTGATTCGGCAATATCAGCTACATAGGTGAAGTCTCGGACCATTTTACCATGATTAAAAACCTTGATGGCTTTACCCTTCAATATGGCATCAGTAAAAAGGAACAGCGCCATATCCGGTCTTCCCCAAGGGCCATATAACGTGAAGAAACGAAGACCTGTGGTGGGCAAATTATACAAATGAGAATAGGTATGGGCCATCATCTCATTGGCTTTTTTGGTAGCCGCATAGAGCGACATGGGATGTTGCGTAGGCTGCTGCTCAGAAAGTGGCATCTCAGTATTCAACCCATACACCGAGGAAGAACTGGCATAAACCAAATGCTTGACGTCACTATGCCGACAACCTTCCAGAATGCTTAGAAACCCATCAATATTAGATTTCGTGTAAGCCCTCGGATTCTCCATGCTGTACCTTACCCCTGCCTGTGCCGCCAAGTTGACTACATAATCAAACTTTTCCTTCAGCATAAATGCCACGATATAATCATGCTGAGCAAGATCCACTTGAATAAAACTATAGGAAGGATATCGCTCACTCTGAATATGATGATCTGAAAGGATCTCTTCTCTCCTGATTCCATGCTCTGCTAAGAGGGAATATTTTAGATTTACATCGTAATAATCATTGATCACATCCAAACCCATGATCTGATGAGATCCTTCTACAAGAAGATTGCTGATCAAATGAAATCCAATAAAACCAGCAGCCCCTGTTACAAGTATTTTTGCCAAAACAATATAATTTTTAACTAAACAACTAAATAAATAAAACCTATACCTAAATCAACCCCAATATTAGAGCCTGGCATCCACCTGATCTTTAGGAAGAAAACCTTTGACGTCGTAGATGACACGGCTAGAATCATTTTTTATATCAAGATCCTTAAATTGATGATGAGAAACTGCTAAAATTACTGCGGAATAAATAGAAAGATCCGGTATCACATCCCCATAATGAATCTCTATGTTGTATTCGTTTAGGACCTCCTGTGGACTAGCCCAAGGATCATAAACATCCATCCCTATCCCGAAAGATATTAATTCATGATATATATCAATGACTTTTGTATTACGAACATCAGGACAATTTTCTTTGAAAGTAATGCTCAGAATCAGTACTTTGGAATCAACAATCCTCAAGTCTTTTTTAATTATTAATTTGACAACCTCCATTGCTACATGTTTCCCCATGGAATCATTTAGCCTACGGCCTGACAGAATGATTTCTGGATGATAGCCGACCTCTTGAGATTATTGGGCTAAATAATAAGGATCAATTCCAATGCAATGTCCACACACTAATCCTGGTTTAAAAGGGAGAAAATTCCATTTGGTACCAGATACCTCAAGAACTTCGTGCGTATCGATGTTTAAAAGATTAAAAATCTTAGACAGCTCATTCATGAAGTCAATGTTAATATCACTTTGACTATTCTCTATCACTTTGGCAGCTTCAGCTACCTTTATGGATGAGGCTTTAAATGTACCTGCTTCAATAATACAGTTATAAAGCGAATTAACTAAATCAGCCGTATTCTGATTAGAGCCGGACGTCACTTTCAAGATTTTCGTAATCGTTTTCTCCTTATCGCCTGCATTAATCCGCTCTGGGGAATATCCTACAAAAAAGTTTTATTGTAGACCAACTCTGAGCTTTCAGCTAGGATAGGCACACATTCATCCTCTGTAGCTCCTGGATAAACCGTTGATTCATAAATTACGACATCACCATCGCTAAGAAGTCCACCCACTAGATCTGATGCTCGAAGTAAGGGTGTTAAGAAAGGCCTGTTAAACTTATCAATTGGAGTAGGTACCGTTTAATATAAATCGAACAGGTTTTCAAATGTGAAGCATGGCCAGTAACAAACAATCCATTAGAATCGGTATCGCTCTGCTCGGAAGTTGAAATAATTCTTTCCTTCAAAATACGATCATCCACTTCAAGTGTAGAACCATGAAAATGACGAAGAGATTTGACACCAAACAAGTCTATATCAAAGCCTATTACACGAAAATATATTGAGAATTCTATTACAAGCGGCAGTCCTAGATAACCAAGACCGATACTACCAATTTTGAAATCAGGAAAAATTGCCATCATCTCTATATGAGGAGAATTTTTCATTATAAAATTAAATTAATTTTATAATCGATTATCAAAAATAAATACTATGAATTAAACAAAGCTTCGCCCCTTCAGTCACATCAGACATCTATAATATGTTGACTGATATAGGTTTAAATAAAAAATCTGAAATAGCTATTTAAACTTAATAAAAACCCCCTCCTTCAACAAGGATGCAAGTAATAAAAAAAAGTAAAGATGCAAAACAGAACAAGTACATGATATAAATTAAATGCACAAAAAAGTAAATCATATGAAATCTATAAAGAAAAGGATAATTAGTGGAGATAGTCCATAAATGGAATGGAATAAAATAATTAATGTAATGAATTGCTACTTTATGTAATTTAAATGTATCTACGATAAAATTGGAAGATCAACCTGCTGCAATTCATTAACATTTGACAACATACATAGTAGTAATAATGCCATTCCTATAAAATTGCATCCATTAAACTGGAAGAAATTGAAAAATAGAATATTGTTGTCGCCACCACACATGAGTGGAAATGAACTTAAATATATTGGTAATGCATTTGAGGCAAACTTTATAGCCCCTGTGGGTGAAAACATTGATTTGTTCGAAAAGTCAATCAAAGATTTTGTTGGTATTAAAGAAGTTCTCACAACAAATTCAGGAACAGCTGCTATTCATCTCGCTTTGATTTTAGCAGGAGTTGGCCCAGGTGATGTAGTGATATGCCAATCACTCACATTTGCAGCTTCTGCAAATCCAATCAAATATCTTGGAGCTACCCCCATTTTCGTAGATAGTGAAGAAGACACTTGGAATATGGATCCTAAAGCTCTGAACAAAGCCATAGAAGCCTCAATTAAAGGTGAATTAGAAAACTATAGCGAACTGGATGAGGTTAAAAAATTAGAACCACAAATACCTAAAGCAATTATTGTAGTTCATCTGTATGGAATGCCAGCGAAGATGACTGAAATAAACAAAATAGGAAAGAAATACGGAATCCCCATCATTGAAGATGCTGCAGAAGCACTTGGCTCAACCATTGATGATCAACAATGCGGAACTTTTGGGGACTACGGTATTTATTCTTTCAATGGTAATAAAATAATTACCACAAGTGGTGGAGGGGCTTTAATTTCAAACAATAAATCGGCAATAGATGAAGCAAGAAATCTTTCCACTCAGGCCAGGGATAATTTTATTCACTATGAACATAGCAAAGTAGGATACAATTATAGAATATCCAATATCACTGCTGGGATCGGAATAGCACAAATGGAAGTCTTAAGTAGTAGAGTCGAAAGTAGAAGAGAAAATTTCAGGATCTATAAAGAATTTTTAGACGAAGAAAAATCCATCCAATTTTTAGAGGAACCATCCTCTTACAAGAGTAATAGATGGCTAACCACTATAACAATCAATCCAGAGACGGGGCTGAGTCCGAAAATCCTTCAAAAAGAACTAGATGACATAGGAATCGAATCAAGACCTCTTTGGAAACCTATGCACCTTCAACCGATTTATTGTAAATATCCCTATTTCGGCAATAATTTAAGTGAGGAGTTATTCAAGACTGGATTATGTCTGCCTTCTGGAAGTTCATTAAATAGAGAAACTATATTAATGATTTGCACAAAACTAAAAGGAGTAATGAAGAAATCTATTGCAACAGCTTTCGTCGATAAATGAATAGAGGTGCCCAATTGAATTCATATCTATATCCTTTCATACATCCAAATACGAGATATTTTTAATGAACAAGAGATGTTAGGGTTTAGCAAACGGTTGCAATAAAGCTTGGATTACGAGAACGATTTAAGTGAAATGAAATGGTCTGACGGCTTTACCTGTAAAAAATCAGCAAAACATAGACGCCAAATTAGAAATGACTTTGCCCTAACCTGCCATAAATGCCACGATGCCGCAACTGAGGGAGCCAATACCCTGTTTAATAAAGTCAAATTTTGGCTTTTACAGTCATTTCCTAGCTGCTTTGAGAAGGGTCCAAGCACTAAAGGGCTGTCTGCAATTTATGAGGCCAAGAGTCATTGCATCCAATGTAAAACACACCCGATCTTCATGCATAAAGTAAGTTGGGCCATGAAATAAAGTATGAACCATCCCTTGGATGGGAAGATTGAAGTGAACTCATTGTCGATGGCCAATAGATAAGACATGCTGATAGAAAATAAGGTGGCAAAAAATTGTTTAGATCAGGAAGAGTAAAAGTGGTTCCACCCTTAAGTTAATACCAATATATTAAGCTATAGAGGTATGCGTTTAATTTCATATATTTATCTATTCAAAAACGGATTAAATGGACATTTTTAAAGGACAGAACATTGTAGCGTTTGGTAGACGCTTCCAAAGCGACCTAGACTGCAAGAAATATCTGAGTGAGGTGAAGTGGTCTTCGGGTTATACCTGTAGAAAATGTGGCCATCACGGCAGTCAAGTCCGCAAGGATTATTCAAGAACATGTAATAAGTGTAGTGATACTGAATCACCAGGTGCTGATACACTGTTCCATAAACTGAAGTTTGGGATGTTGAATGCCTTTCATATCTGTTTTGAGATGGCTACAACCACTAAGGGAATGTCAGCCCTTCAGGTGGGCAGGAGATATGGGATCCGCCCTGATACTGCCCGGGTATTCATGCACAAAGTACGGGAAGCCATGAAATCAAGCGGCAATTATCCTATGGACGGAGAGGTTCATGTGGATGAATTTGTGGTAGGTGGGAAAGAATCGGAAAGGCCCGGCAGGAGCTATGGGGGCAAGAAAAAAAAGTGGTATGTGCCATTGAACTCACCAAGGAGGGCAAGGTAAAGCGGTTTTATGGTCTTCAGATCAAGGATTTCTCAGCCATATCACTTCGCCCCATCTTTGAAAGTCATATTTCAAAAGAAGCTAAAGTCACCACCGATGAATGGAAGGGGTATCGCCCTATAGAGAAAGACTTCCAGATCACTCAAATACCTAGTGATTTGGGACTGAATTTTAAAGCGATACAACCCGCAATCCACCAGGTTAAATCCTGGATCAGGACAACGTTTTCTTGGGTGAGCAAACCTCATATAGAACGCTACTTAAATGAATATTCCTTTCGGACCAACGGGTCACAGAACAAACAGACGATCTTCCACATCCTAGTCAAAAGGATGGTAAATGCAGACAAAGTATCTATCGAAAATCTAATATAAAACTAAACGAAGACCTCAATTAAGCTATTCATTTAAAATAAATACAAGTATTTGAACTTAATTTATATTAATTATTATGTATATCCTCAATTGCACCAGTAAAAGACAAAAAGCGAGGTAATTAATGGTAAATACTAGCATAGACGATATTTCGGTCACCAGACATTTATGCTGAGCTTGGCGAAGTAACTGTCTTCCCGCCAAGTATCCAAAGAAAATATAGTTACTGAAATGATTGCGAATGATCATATATAAAATTGTCCTAAAGATATTTAAGCAACCTAGCCAAAAGCTCCAAATCCTCCTCAAAATAGTTCGACATCCGTATCTCCAGCTCCATAGGAAAAGCTGAGAAAATCGTTGAAGAATATGTAAAAATAGACTTCAATGAGTGGGGAAATTTTACAAAGCACTACTTATTAAGAGTTCTGTAAATTTTAGTCAGTTTTTAACTTCTTAGTATTGTAAATTTAAAGCCTGTAAAGAAATTCTTTACAGGCTTTTTTTGTGGCTAAAATTGCCATGAACTTCACCTTCGCCTATACATCCGGAGCAATTGATCATGCTTGAACTCCATCAGCTGCATGTTATATTGATCCTGAGACGTGCCAGCTCGGTCTTCATCCACGAAATGTGACCGTTATATAGCCTCTGGATTTACGATTTACAGAATCGGCTATGCTCTATAACAGATCTCTGTAATAACAGTTTCTGTAGTGATCGGCACTTAGTTTACGATATACTAACCAAGCGCATTGTCGTGCGGGCCGTGCCTCCCTTTGTGGTTTTGATAGGAAATAATGGAGTGCAACATGCCGGGGCTCCGAAAGCCTATCTGAATAGGATGGTGTTTGACAGGATCTTCCAGCAGATCGGCATACACTGTACACCCACATTTTCACGCCGGCAGAGGAAGGCGGTAATCATGTCGAGGATGAATTCATTCCTATCTGGCCAGTCACCAACACGGAACCGGAACATGTTTATATCTCTCCAACGAAAACGGAACACCAATACTTTAAAAGCGCAACCCTACATAGCCATGGTGATTTTGAGCACTCCTCTATACATTATACATTAGGGTTAGAATCAGCCAAGTGAGTTTATAAACCAAACCCTTCTATTGTTTCTCCTAACTTTTTATAGTGTTGATATTTAGTATCATAAAATTCCTTATTCAATAGATTTGGTTGGTACACCTGATCAAATCCAGGCTCCATCGATTTAATCGCCTCTTCCATCGTTTGATATTCTCCAGAGGCAACGGCTGCATACATGGCCGCTCCCAAAGCTGGAGTTTGGGTAGAAGCAGTGATTTTGATGGATCGGCCAAGTACATCCGCCATAGTTTGCATCACCAACATGGATTTATTGGCTACCCCACCAATCGCGATTACTTTTTCAATTCGCAACCCTTCCTCTTCAAATCGATCAATTATTCTCCTTGAGCCAAAGCATAGGGATTCAACCAAACTTCTAAAAATATGAGCAGGAGTAGTTCCCATACTCAGCCCCATAATTGCACCTTGCAGTGATTCATCAACATCAGGAGAGCGGCGACCATTTATCCAGTCCAGCGAAACTACTTTGCTTTCCTCAACTGATAGGGTTGACGCATCCTCAGATAACTGAACAATTATATTATCCTTAAGCTCCTGAATCAACAAACGTTTAGTTTCCGAATCAAGTACTTGACTTGTGTTTAATAGCTTAATGGATGGCGACAATATCAACCCAGTAAACCATGCTAAGAGGTCTCCGAATCCAGCCTGTCCTGCTTCCAAACCTTGAAAACCCGGTAGTATTGATCCGTCCACTTGACCGCAAATTCCCTTCACGAGACTCTTGCCCAGAGATTTATCTGAAGCTACCAACATATCACAGGTAGAGGTGCCTACTACTTTTACAAGCGTATTTTCTGTGATGCCAGCTCCCACCGCACCTGCATGTGCATCTATCGTTCCTACAGCAACTAGGGTATTCTCAGAAAGCCCTAATTTTCCCGCCCATTCCTTGCTGATATTTCCAGCGGACTCATTGGAGGTATAAGTTTTAACATACAAATTTTCACGTAAAGCCGCTAAGGATAGGTCTAGCTTAGACAGAAAATCTACTGAAGGCAATCCATTCCAATCCTGATGCCACATGGCTTTGTGTCCTGCGGCGCATCGACTCCTTTTTAGTTCATCGACAGGCAAACCTGTGAGGACTCCCGTTATATAGTCACAGTGCTCCATCCAGGACGCTGCAGCTTGAGCAACTGCTTTATCTTTTCTATGGACAGAGAGGATTTTGGACCAAAACCATTCAGAAGAATAAATCCCACCAGAATATCTGGTAAAATCTTCCCCTCCCCACGTTCTGGCCAAATCAGTAATTTCAGCGGCTTCCTTGATAGCTGTATGATCCTTCCAAAGCGCCATCATTGCATTGGGATTATCCTGAAATTCAGGTAGTAAAGCCAGGGATTTCCCCGCTGCATCAACAGGCATAGGCGAAGAGCCTGTTGTATCTACACAAATTGCTATGATGGAATTCTTGTCAATTCCTGAATTCTTAACCACCTCAGATACCGTAAACTGCAAACCGTCCAAATGATCTAATGGGTGCTGCCTGAATTGGTTTTTTTGGGGATCGCAAAAAAGCCCTTTCGCCCACCTTGGGTAAGTATAAACTGAATTTCCTACGACTTCTCCATTCGCACAATTCACTAAAATTGTCCGAACTGAATCTGTCCCATAATCTAAACCGATCACATAACTCATAATTCAACGCTAGTTTTTTGTTTTGAAAAGAGATAAGTCAAAAGGAATCCTACAATAAATATTGTGAGTGTTCCCATTACTATAGTCAAATTGGTGTGGAGTGTGTTCTGGAAACCTTCCAAGGTTGTTCCACTTAACAAAACTGGCGAAAGGCTCATCCATCCAATCACAACTACTCCACATAAAACACCGATTGCTGCGGCTTTGCTCGTTGCTTTTTTCACCACAAAACCCAGCAAGAACAAGCCAAGTATCCCGCCGCTGAAAATCGATGAAAGTGCCCACCAAGCTTCCAAAGCACTCGTAACTCCGTTGAACGCCAACGCCACAACAATGCTAAGGCATCCCATCACAAATGAGCTGATCCACAAAACACGCATGGATTGCTTCTCTGTGGTATTTTTGTTCATGTATTTTCTATAATGATCTGACAAAAAAACAGTCGCAGAACTATTGATACTCGTCGATACCGTACTCATCCCAGCGGCGAAAATAGAAGCGATTAAAATTCCCGTCACTCCTGAAGGAAGTCCCGATACGATGAAATATGGAAATACCTTGTCCGCATTCTCCGCCAACTGCAATTCTGCTGGCAACAAGTCTGGAAAAGCCTGGTAATATGAAAAAAGAGCTGTTCCTATAAAGAAAAACAACAACGATACCGGCACATACAATAAGCTTCCCAACCAAGTGGATTTTACCGCTTCCTTTTCAGATTTGGCTGTGATGTAGCGCTGAATATAGCTTTGGTCAATTCCGAAATTCTGTAGGTTAATAAACAACCCGTAGATCAGAATCATCCAGAAAGTCGACTCCACAAAATTGAATTTGAAACTTCCCAGACTGAATTTATCTGCCTCGGCGGCAATGGTGATTACTTTTCCCGGCCCATTGGGCATGGAAAACAAGATCACGCAAAGGCAAAGCACCGCTCCAACTATTAGCACGATTCCCTGAATGGCATCCGTCCAAATCACTGCTTCTATTCCTCCCAGCATGGCATAAACCATCACACTGATACCCGTGCAAATGATGATCATCGGTATGCTCCAGTTAAAGAGTGCATTCATCGGAAGCGCCAACAAATACATAATAGCTCCCATTCGAGCGAGTTGAGTCAACAAGTAGCAGATGGATGCATAAATCCGTGCCCATGAGCCGAAGCGTGTTTCCAGATAATAATAAGCTGACTCACTCTTTAGGTTTCTGTATAGCGGAACAAAATATTTGACCGCAACCCAGGCGGCAAAAGGGATGGACAAACTAAATACAAAGCCATTCCAATTGGATAAGTAAGCATTTCCGGGAAGCGCCAGGAAACTGATACTACTTACAAACGTGGCGAAAATAGACATTCCGATAGCCCAGCTCGGCAGTCGGCCACCCCCCGTCGTGTACTCAAGGGCAGTTCTTTTCCGGAAGGAAAAAGAAATACCGAACACTACGATGGCGGCCATGTAAACAAGAAAAACAATTAAATCCAGGATAGGTAAATCCATTATAGGTAGGTATTTTGGGTGTAGGGAAAATCAGTTTCTCCGATACTGGTAATTAAATCAAACTCCTTTGAGGTCCAGTACCGAGGTAATCTTTTCAACTCTTCTTCTCAATTCTTCAACTTCCTGCTCTGAAAACGGATACAGGGGAGGAGCAAACTGTGCCTGACAAAGACCCGCAAAAGACAATGCGGTCTTCAGGCCTTTCATGTAACTGGATTTATAGCCACCTACCTGATAGATGTGTTGACTGATCTCCATTACACATTCCTGGTAGACCTTTATCTTCTCAAAATCCTTATTCGCTGCAGCTTCATATAATGCCACATACAGCTCAGGAAATAAATTTGCACCGCCACAAACTCCACCATGACTACCCATCAGCACGGCTTCGGCCATCATTTCTTCAGGTCCAACCATCAGCACAAAGTCTGGGTGATTTCTAAACGCATGACATAAGGACTGGAAATACACGGCATGGGCGGAGCTGTCTTTCAGACCTATGATCCGCTCATGTGCTGAAAGTCGAACAGCGGTATCCACCTCTATGGTCAGCTTAGTATGCGAGGGCATATTGTACAGGAACATCGGCAATGAAATCGCATCTGAAAGTTGAAGGTAATAATGAGTCAATTCCTGCTGGTCGATATTCATGTAAAAAGGAGGTGCTACCACCACCGCATAGGCTCCAGCTTCTGCTGAAAACTCAGCCAAGGCTATACTTTCTTCGATGGACACATCGGTAACTCCTACCAATACCGGCACTCTTCCCCCGACTTGCTCGCAGGTCTGGGTGATTAAATCTCTACGGGTCTGATAGCTCAAACCAGAAAATTCGCCGGTAGTACCAAGTATAAAAATACCGTGAACTCCTCCGGACAGTAAGTGCTCAATGAGCTTCTCTACACTATCCGAATCAAGCGACCCATCGCCGGTAAGTGGGGTTATCATGGGTGGAACAATACCTTTTAGTGGGGCAGTGAATTTTAAAAATGAAGACATGCTAGTAGGTTAATAAAGTTGAAAGTTCTAAAGTAAATAGTTGATAAAAGGCTTCACCGTTGAGGGCTACCATTCTGTTATAGGCGATCGTATGGCCGGAATTTGACCAGTTGATATTGCTGAGGTGACTAGTTGAATTACTGGGTGCTGGTAAGACAAGGGTAGTTTTCCCGTCTGCGACAGCTGTGACATAGAGTGATTCTTTTGCACCATAGGTGAGGTATTTCCCATCGGCACTGAGTCCGAACGTAGTATCTGCAGAGAAGTCATTTGTTGTGACCGCTTTGATAAGACCGCCGTTCGGTGAGATAGAATGAATCTGTACAATTCCTTCCTCATCTTTTTGGTAGAAATAGATAGCATCGCCATTCGGAGAACTCCTCAGCCATTGCCTTGGCCCCTGCACCCCGGGGAATTTATTTGCAGTGGTGAAAGTCAATCTACGCTGCTTCAGTCCTTTCGGTAAAGACGGCAACATGGTTCGGGTTCCTGCCGTCACCGAACTCATTAAACCCTGAATATCTTCCGGGATATCAGAGATGAAAACTTCTGTTACTTTCTCACCAGATAGTGAAACCACGTCTCCCAAAAAGGCTAGGGATCTCTTTTGGCTACTTTCATCAATCTTGGTATAACCCTCATTTCCTACCCAGCCTTCTTCGTAGGCTTTGCTGATTTCATCTGAACCGGGCAGAGGATTGGCTTTCACTTCTGCCAACAAAAAGGCAAAACTGTTTCCGTCAAAGTTTTCGTCGTCTACCGTTCCATCTATAGCAACTTTTTCACCTACCATAAATGCTCCAACAGTTCGCAGGTCATGGACCTCGGGATTAGTTTCAGTTGCCCGCGCTACAACTTGATCGTTATAAGTAAAGCTAACCCATTGTCCATCATCACTGTAGCAATAGGCATGCGAACCTCCACGCAAAGCTCCTTTTGTGAATGGCTCATTCACATCCCGAGCTTCCATCGGTTCCGCTTCATTGGCATTATCCAGATTTACTTGCATGGCGAATCGGCTAGTGAATCCATAGGGATGAGCCTTGGAAGCATTCATCAAGCCATGTATAAAAACCACTTTATTCTGGGATGGATGAAAACTTACTGCTCCTGTACCGGGACCAAAAACAGTTTGGTTTTCTAACTTATATATAGTTTTAATCGCTTTGGTCTCCACATTCACAAGTTGAATGGAAGCATTCTCCCCGATTTTTGTCTCATCATTTCTAGTGTCATACACCAGCCATTTACCGTCAGGAGAGAAAGCCTGCCGTTGATTTAAAAAGTGTCCATTAGCGTCACTTGTAAGCTGGGTTTCCACAACATCTATTGAATCTTGAGAATAGGTTTGGTTATTCACATTAGAGTTTCTAGGATTGCACTGTACCATTGAAATACATATCGCATTCAGTAATAGAAGGCCAAATGCTTTATCTGCTATATTTTGGCCATTCCTTTTCTTAGTTATTTTCATTAGAAATCATCTCTGGAAATGATAAAAATGACCGTCCTCAGCACCAACAAAAATTTCCCACACGCCATCCTTATTCCAATCGACAAACGTAGGACTCGTAGTATGCCCTGCCAGCACTTTTTCTGATAGCGGCCCCTTGTGGCTGAAAATAACTTTATCGGATTCTTCACTGATATTCTCAAACAGGGTCACGTTCACACTATTCACTAGCAGGTCCAAATCACCATCGTTGTCCCAATCCACAAAAGAGATTTTTCTTCTCCCACTCCCTCCAGCTTCGGCATTGTTCAGTCGCAATGGGCCACCTTCAGCATTTTCAGCTTTGTCTCTATTGGTATATACCGAAACGGAATCTCCATAGAATATCCGCTTGCCGGGAAGTATTGCCTGCTGACCATTTTCATTGACTCCTTTGAAAAAGGATAAGTAGCCTTCAAAATCCAACATCACTAAATCCATCACACCATCTTTGTCCCAGTCTATCCCATAAGGAGTAGTTCTCCATTGAGTTACTAATTCATCTGGTGCTGATTTCCACCAATTCCAAGCAGGAGAAGTAGCAGCTTCGCTTCCACGATTTACTTTGATAGGTTTGGGAGCTTCCAAGCCTGAACCCGTGTTTCTGATCCATTCAATCTTTCCCCAGATGGAATTAAAAATGATATCCTTATTCCCATCCCCATCCCAATCTGCAACCGAAAGTGTGGTATAACCCCATTTGGCTTCGGCCGGACCTTGGATAGATCCATTTTCATCCGCCTGAATTCGGATAGGTTTCCCTCCCACTTTCAGAAGTTTTGGTTCATTCCAACTAGGATTTTCTCCTCCTCCTATATTCTCTATCAAAGCAAAATAACCTGCAGAATTTCCTGTGATGATATCCTCGTCTCCATCATGGTCCCAATCCACACTTACTGGCGTAGCCAAAGCTCCAAACTTAAGATTATCAGATTGCTGACGAAAGTATTTAGCTGATTCAAATTGAGGTACATTGCCAATTTGCTTCCCTGTATTCCTAACTAAAGCAACTCGACCATCTTCATCTCCGACGACCAAATCCACATGCCCGTCTTTATCCCAATCCACCGCGACAGGAATAATCATCTCCAGATCCATTTTGATCAGACCAGCATCATTTTTTAAAAAAACTCCTCCTTTATAAATTGGTTTTTGTCTCGTTCCGGTATTTTCGAAGTAAGTCATGCGATCCAAAAATTCTCCGCAGATAAGATCCAGATCGCCGTCGCCATCAAAATCAGCAAAATTCGGAGAGGGCGCTCCATAGACATCGAGCATTTTGCCTCCAGCTTCTATCCTTCCTTTATTTACATATTCGCCATTCCGATTTTCAAGTAAGAACACAAATCCATGAAGAGGTCCATTGATCCAAACCCCTTGGTCATTGAAGGCATTGTCCCAGCCATAATCTGCCCAATCATCTATTCCAACAACCAGATCCAGGTCGCCGTCTCCCTCATAGTCTACCATTTTCCATTGATTGAAACGAACCTTCTCAAAACCCTTCTTCAGTTCCTCTGCATCAAAAAGCACCTTTTCTTTGCTCGCTAACTTAGTCTTAAAATCTACCAGCTCTACTCCCGGAATATTGACTTTCATCCCTTCATCGATATGGGAAATCTGAACATTTTTGATCGCATTCCCAATGCGAACCGGAGCGGCAAAATCAGGAAAATCATCTCCGGAAGTATTCTCAAAAAAGTAAAGTCCATTGAAAGGCTTATCAGGACAGGAAACCAGCATATCCATATCTCCATCTCCATCGTAATCCATCGGCAATGGCCAAGCCCAAAGCCCCACTCCCAAAAAGGAAGTGGTGTTTGGGTTGTTGTATTTGACAATTTCGAAATCAGTTGACTTTGATTGGGCGACAACAGTTTTATTAGGACAAATTGAAATAATCAGGGTCAAACAAATTGCCGAAATTATGGTTAAATTATTCTTTATAGTTGAATGGATACAATTGGGCATAGGTGTTAAATTAATGAAACTCACCTTTATGTTATTTAGGTTTTGGGTATATACTCAAAATACTTTCTGTACTTCTTAATTCGATGAAAGGTTAGAAAATTGGCATCATGGTTATTTCTAGCTCCACCAAACCCATCCTCAAATGCTGTTCTCGATAAAAATATGATGTCTTTCCCATCAAACTTCCAATCAACATATTGAAATCCGTGTTTGACGATGTCAGGATGTTGCAAAAGAACTTTCCTTTGATCCCAACTCATTAGATCTGGAGAAGAAAATAATGCCTGAGTATTTCTGATACCTGCAGGATTTTTACTTTCAATATCACTCTTTATCTCTTCAAGAATTAAGTTTGCGATGGTCCAGTAAAGTCCAGACACTTCATCATATCTTATCGTGAACTTTTTACTACCCCCTGGAAATTCTATAAACCCTGTCTGGGGATCAAACGTCGCAGTTTTACCATCTTCACTGATTTTAACTCGTGCTGCTTTTTCCTCTAATGTAGAACGATCATCAACACGCAACATATCCCACATCTGCCCATCCTTGTCCACGACCGCGTTGCCTTCCAACCAGCCACCAAAGTTACCATCAAGGTAAGTTGAATCGTAATATAGGGTGTTGCTGGAAGTCCAACTATCGGCGTCAAGTAGATCGGCATCCATAGGAGCTGAAAGCATAAATGCGCCATATCGTTTTCCCCACTTTTTAATTGGCCCCATTGCACTTTCCATGGCTCTCCAAATTCGTCCGTTATGTTCAATGATTGGCATAGGAGCGCAGTGATACTCCCCTTCTAAGATAAGTCCATTGGTGCCGTTGGTTGGGGATGTCCAGGATTTACCTCCATCTTCTGAAAGTCTGATAAGTGTATTTCCATGATGTCTATCCGTGCCTAAAAACCAAAGTTTTCCTTGTTTCATGAATAATTTCGACCAAAATGCACCATCAATCTCTGCTATTTCATTCCAAGATTTACCTCTATTCTTTGAGGTATAAATCTTGGAAGTTGCTCTAACATGTTCATTAGACTCAGGCCCAAATAAATCGTGTGAAGCCACATAATCCCCATTCGGGAGAATAGCCAAACTGGGTGAGCCTATATATTTCCCTGAAGATGCGGGGCTATATGCCACAACTTCTCCCGGAACTTTGGAATCATCGAATTGCTGAGCAGTCAAATAAAAACTACCGAACATACAAATTAATAGTAATGTGATTTTTTTCATTGGGTCAATTTGTTTGAGGATTGATTCTAGGAAACCTTGCCTTGGAAGTATACAAACGCTGCATCAAATCTTGTTTCATAAGCTGTGCATTCCACGGACGAATAGTGCTGAGGTCATTAGATTCACTAGGGTCTGCCTTGAGATCATATAATTCTATCTGGTCTGTATCAAAAAAATATATCAATTTCAAAGCGTCTTGACGCAACGCAGCTTGAGGTCGGGCCTGACTTGTTTTACCATCTTCTACCCCAATATCTACGAGCGCTTCATCGTATGCTTTCCCTTCAGGATGATAGTAAGGAAAATACCAGAATAATGGTTTTTCCCTTTCGATCTCACTTCCTAATAGTAATGGGAGAATGGATTGCCCATCTAGTTGATTTGATTTAATTTCTTTAGCACCTGCTAGTTCCATAAAAGTTGGGAAAAAGTCAGTCTGAATTACCGGTGTATCATTAATACTATTAGGATTAATCTTAACGGGCCAGGAAACTACCATCGGTATTCTAATGCCCGCCTCATATAGATTCCATTTACTGCCTCTAAATGGTGCATGATGCGCATAGGCAGGGTGTCCACCATTGTCCGAAGTAAATATTATTACAGTTTTTTCTCTAAGCCCTGATGTCTCCAAAGCTTCAAGTACTTGTCCTACGTAATGATCCAATAATTCTATATTGACAGCGTAACGAACCTCGTCATCACTTAAGTCATGATTAACTTTTGCTCTATATTTCTCTTCAATCCATTGCAAACCAAGCAAATGCGGAGTATGTACAAAATAATGACTTACCATTAAGAAAAACGGGGAATCATGCTGCTTCTTTATAAAACTTACCGCTTCATTCGTGAGTAAATCTTCTGGATATTCCCCCTTCTTCAATTGTGGCGATGATTTTTTGCCACTATAAGGGTGAGCTCCAAATGTTTCCTTAGCAGTATCAAACCCCTGCTGAGCGGGGCCATGAGTTAGACTCCATCCATTATATACTTTATGGTGAGTGCCCACATGCCATTTGCCGACTATTCCAGTCTCATACCCTTCCTTTCTAAGCCCCTCCGCTACAGTCACTTCCTCTAATGGAAGGTTTAGGGTAATAGGTGGAGAGATTAGTTCTTTGTTTTTAAACCGCTCAATCCACTTTTCATCATCCCATCCCAGGGTGTCTTTTTCATACTTGGTCACAAACTCAAAACCAAGTCTTGCAGGTGATTTTCCTGTTAATAGAGCGGCTCTTGCCGGAGAACATAATGGCGCAGACGAATAAGCATTTGTAAAACTCATCCCCGACTTGATGAGCAGATTAATATTGGGTGTTTCGACAATTGACCCGCCTTCCGATCCTGGATAATTTGGTAGATCCCCATACCCTAAATCATCTACATAAATCAAAAGGATATTGGGTTTATCAGGGGTTTCCTGAATAGCCTCACTTTTGCCCTTGGCACCTATAAAGGTGCCAAGGAAACAAAAGATTAGAAGAATCAATTTACCCAATCTATCAATAAATTTAATATCCTTCATTTTGAATAAGTTTTGGATTTGCATCCATGGTAGCAAAAGGAATTGGATATAATCTATGATAGGGTTGAGCATTGGTTGCCCCTCTTGCATGTGCAAACTCAATCAACTTATCCATTCTGATCAAATCTAATCGTCTTTTTCCTTCTGAGTAAAACTCCCATCCTCTTTCATCCAAAACTTGCATTCTAAGTTCTTCCTTGGAAGAAAAATCACTAAGTTTTAAAGGAGTAATTATTCCTGCTCTAGTTCGAACCCTGTTGATCAAGTCAATTGATTCTTGGTTCGGACCATTCAGCTCATTGAGTGACTCAGCTCTGTTTAATAAGATTTCAGCAAATCTGATCTCAGGTATATCGTTACCGAAGGATGCATTTACACCCTCTGGGTCTGGCCAATATTTAAATGAGCGGGTGTTATCCACCTCATCTAACAATGAGATTAAATTACCATCCGTATTAATGTATTCGTGCAGAATTAAATCCTGTCGTTTATCATCTTCTGCAAATGAGAAATAAAATTTATCTCTGATTCGGGACTCATTTGGCCAGTTTCTCCAAGCATTGGAAAACTTTAAACCAGTTCTAGGATCACTTGCGAAACCTATAGGGAAAGCAGTATTCATCCAGCTATTTGAAGCTCTTCTATCAGCACTTGTCTTAGCTGGACGAACCCAGATATACTCACTGTTGCGTTCATTTTCCACTTTAAACAAATCTTCATACACCGGAAACAACTCATAATTCCATTGATCCATAATTTGCTTGGCATAGTCAGCTGATTTTTGCCATTCCTTATTATTTAAGTAAAAATTGGATAACCATCCTTGAGCAGCCGCTTTATGTGCCCTTCCATAGTTGGCCTCCTTACCTGGATCTGGTAGATTTTCCGCTGAAGCAAGAAGTTCAGTCTCAATAAAGCTTGACAATTCTTCAGAGGATGCTCTTGGTAACTGGATGTCATCTTCAGTAGATTTCCTTAACCCAACTTGAAAATCGAATTAAACAACATTTTGTAATACAACTAGTTATGCTGATTGTTTTTACAATTGGGTCACAACTTTTGACTTCCTCACATAGGGTCTGTCTTTAAATTTGAGCGCA
>Ga0307487_1000405_pt1 | contig 34075 bp, 30 predicted proteins | sample CBIW12metaG_FD_203665 | JGI IMG/M metagenome (GOLD analysis project Ga0307487, IMG submission 203665) | Sea-ice brine microbial communities from Beaufort Sea near Barrow, Alaska, United States - CBIW 1.2 | ecosystem: Environmental > Aquatic > Marine > Coastal | place: USA: Alaska | collected... | reverse complement strand
CCCCGCCTTGGGCGGGGACCCCGAGCTACTACTTTGCCGGAGCGTAGGAGTAGATGGACGGGACCGCCTGCTGCAGCTGCGGCACGGTGGTGGTCTTCTTGTCGGTGAAGTAGATCTGGGAGGGCCGGTAGAACGGAGCAAACCAGGCCTGGTCCACAACGTACTTGTTCAGCGACTTGGAAGCGGCCTTCTGCTCGTCATCGGAGCCGGCCTGGATCACCTTGACGAACTCCTCCACCTTCGGGTCCGTCGTGTGGAACGGGTTGTAGGTGGCGTTGGGTGTGATGATCTGGTTGGCCGCGACCCAAGGCGAACCCTGGAACAGCGAGAACCAGCTCATGGCGTACTTTCCCTGGATCATGCTGGATCTGAAGTCGGCCACGGCGACGTTTTCCCAGTTCACGGTGATGCCCACGTCGCCCAGGTTCTGCGCGACCCCGGCAGTGAGAGCCGGGTCCATGAAACCGGCTACGGTCGGCATGGTGACCGAGAACTCACCGACGCCGGCGTCCTTCAGCAGGCTCTTGGCCTTGGCAGGGTCGAACGGGTAGGCGCCCTCCAGCGATTTGGCGAACGCGTCCGTGCCCTCACCGAAGGGCTGGCTGGTCACGGTACCGAGTCCCTGGCCAACCTGGGCGAGCAAAGTCTCCTTGTCGACGGCGTAGTTGATTGCCTGGCGAACTTTGACGTCGGCGAGTTCGGGCACCATTTGGCCGTCACGGTCGAAGATGAGCAGGCCCTGCCAGTCGGTCGGGTACTCGTATTCGGTGAGACCGGCCCCCTTGGCCTGGGCTTCGGTCTTTGCGGTCAGGAGCGCCGCGTTGACCTGGCCGGAGACGATGGCGTTCAACATGGCCGTGGTGTCCGTGATGGGCTTCAAGACGATCGTGTCGTAGATCTGCAGTGACTTGTCCCAGTAGTCGGGGTTCTTCACGAAGGTGTACTTTGACGCGGCGATGGTCGCCGCCTTGTCCAGTGTGTACGCTCCGCTGCCCACCGGATCGGTGTCGAGCTTGCCGCCCTCGATCGCCTTGGGGCTGGCGATGAAGCCGTCAGCGTTGCCGAGGTAGTCGAGCAGTGCAGGGTCAGGCTGCGACAGGGTGAGCACGACGGTGGTGGCGTCTTTCGCCTCGACGTCGGAAACCTGGGCAAGGGTCGACGCGTCCGGGCCGTTGCCGGTGCGGAAGCGGTCGAGGTTTATCTTGACCGCGTCGGCGTCGAGCTTCGTGCCGTCGGTGAAGGTGACGTCGTCGCGGAGGGTGAGTGTAAGGACTGTCTTGTCCGCGCTGTACTCCCACTTGGTGGCGAGCATCGGAACCAGCGTGCCATTGGGCTCGCGCCGGAGCAGCGAGTCGTACACCGGCTGATAGTACTGCACGTCATGGCCGATGTGAGCCTGCGCCGGGTCGAACGATTTGACGTCGACGAGGGAGCCGATCGTGAGCGTACCGCCCGTGGCGCCGTTGGACGGGCTTGCTGTGCCACCGCTTCCGGCACAGGCGGTCAGCGCAAGCGCTGCCGCGGTGAGAAGAGCGACGACTGTCACCCGAGAACGAAACTTCATTGTTTTCTCCTTGCGCTGTTGGGTCCTGCTCGACGTTGAGCCACAATCGGTTGCCATCGACAGGGGATCCAAGTGATTGTGTGGCCACGCTACATCAGCGACTGTCGGTTTGGCAACCGATTGTCAGAAATACATTCAGGTGATTTGTCCAGGGGAAAGCGGGGACAGAGTCCACGACTCCTCGCACCGGCATGAACGGTGCGAGGAGCCGCTCCCGCGGTTCCCCCGGCCTTATGCTCGTTCGGCGAAGGTGCCTTCGGAGCGGATGCGCGTGTTCAGCTCGACGAGGAACTCGTTCTCATCGAAGTCCAGCGAGACTTCCTTCCCGGTCCAGCTCGACAGGTGAATCGCGTTGGCGAGGCGCACGCCCTTGATGCCGTCCGAACCGGGGGCCAGCAGGGGGGTTCCGTCAAGGATGTTGGCCGCGAAGTTTTCGAGCACACCCGCGTGCTGTGCGCCCCACGGGGACTCGAACTCGACGGTCTCCTGGTTATAGAGCTCGGCCGTGTCCAGCTCGCCCATGAACAGCTTCATGACATCGCTCATGTCCATGCTCTCGCTGAGTTCCCGCTCGGGGCGCTTGAGCCGCGACACCGTGGCCGTCTTGCTGTTCTCGACGACGATCTTGCCCTGATCGCCGAGGATCTCGAACCGGTCCGTGCCGATGAGATCGTGGGTGGCAGTGACGAACACCCCGGTGACACCGTTGCCGAAGTCGGCGAGCGCGGTCACCTCGTCTTCCACCGCGATGTTGCGACGGAAGCCGTAGGCCACCTTGGAGTACACGGATTGCGGCACGCCGCAGATCCACTGCCAGAGGTCGAGCTGGTGCGGGGCCTGGTTGACGAGGACACCGCCGCCTTCGCCGCCCCAGGTGGCGCGCCAGGCGCTCTGGTCGTAGTAGCCCTGCGGTCGCCACCAGTTCGTAATGATCCAGTTGGAGCGGAGGACATTACCGATCTCCCCGTTGTCGACGATCTCCTTGAGCCGGATGTAGAGAGGGTTGTTGCGCTGGTTGAACATGATCCCGAAGCTCAGGGAGGGCTTCGTCTGGGCGAAGGCGTTGAGCTCGGCCACCTGCTTGGTGTAGACGCCGGCCGGCTTCTCCACGAGGGCGTGGATGTCCCGCGACAGCGCGTCGATGCCCATCTGCGGGTGCAGGAAATGCGGCACGCACGTGACGATCGCGTCGACCGCACCGCTGTCAAGCAGCTCGAGGTAGTCCACAAAAAATTTGGCGTCGGGAAACTCGGCCGCGGCGAAGTCTGCCCGGGCCGGATCGATATCTGCGATCGCCGTGACCACCATGTTGGGCACGAGGCCGTCCCCGATGAACTTCGCATACATGGAACCCTGGGCGCCCAGCCCGATGATGCCTAACCGAACACTTTTCGTCATAACGTTGTTGCCTCTCGCTTGTTTTCTGGCGCGTGCGTCAGCGCACGCTCGGGGTAGGTCTGGTCGTACACGTCCTGGATGATGTTCAACGATCGCTGGGCCTCAAGAGGGCCGATCCAGAACCACTCGGGATCATCCAGGCGCGCGTAGAAATCCTCGATCAGCAGCTGGTGCGAGGCGCCCCAGTATGAGCGTGCGCCGGGAACGACCGGGGTTTCCTCAACGACATCGACGCGGCCATCCTGGTATGTGACGGTGAGGGAGCCCCGCAGGCTCAGGGTTGCCTTCTCGGTGACGATGTCGAGGGTGACCGGCGCGTTGACCGTGTTGGCGAGGGTGGCGTAGAAGACACTTCGGGCCCCGTTGGTGTGCTCGAGCACCATTTCCGCAGTGTCCTCCACCTCGATGGTGTCGCCGAGCGCCCGGGTGCTGGCGTTTCCGCGCACCTCGGCGACCTCGCCAATCAGCCACTGCAGCAGATCGAGCGTGTGGACCGCCTGGTTCATCAGCAGACCGCCGCCGCCGGTGGCCCACCGGCCGCGCCACGGGCGGTTGAGGTAATACTCGGCCCCACGGAACCACATCACCGTGGCCGACGCCCCTGCGACGGTACCCAGCTCACCTGAGGCCAGGAGCGCCGCCGCGGCCTGAACCGGTGCGTTGTAGCGATTTTGGAAGCAGACCGCGATCTTGGCGCGTCCCTGCTCGGCCGCGGCAACGAGCAGCTCACCCTCGGCGCGGGTATGCGCCAGCGGCTTCTCCAGAACGACGTGGATTCCCCGCTCCAGCGCGTCGATCGCGATGGACGCGTGAAGGTGGTGCGGGGTGCAGATGTGGACGACATCGGGGTGCACGGTGTCGAACAGCTCGGTGTGGCTGCCGAACCCGGGCACGCCGTGCCTGGCGACCGAGGCCGCGAGGCGCTCAGGAGCCACATCACAGACGGCCGCCAGGTCGGCGCCGGGCAGCTCGGCGATTGCATCCAGATGCAACGCGGAGATGTCGCCGCAACCGATCACGGCAACACGCCGCACGGTCCCGGCCGAGGCGGGCGCGGAGAGGATCATCTGCTCGCCACGCCGAGGTCGGCCAGGAGGCCGCCCAAGGCTCGCGCGGCCTCGCCAAAGGCGGTGGGCCCGGAGAAGCCACCCAGTTCGTGTGCGCTGGCCAGATGAGGTTCGAGGGAGGCAAATCCGGTATATCCGTCGTCGCGCAGCGCGGTGAGAGTCTCCCTCAGCTGTCCGTCACCGTGGCCGGCCGGAACGACGGCGCCGGTTTCGGCGACCGCGTCCTTCACCTGCAGGTAGTCGAGGTAGGGCCGCAGAATGGCGTAGCCGTCGCTGAACGGCCGTACCCCCACCTGCACGAAGTTGGCGTTGTCCCAGGCCAGGCGGAGTGCCGGAGATCCGACGCTCTCCACGAGATCGAGCACGCGCTCCGGAGTGTCACCGTAGATGTCCTTCTCGTTCTCATGCAGGAGGACAACAGCTTCCTTCTGGGCAAGATCGGCGAGCAGCCGCATCCGCGTCATCACGCCGTCGCGAATGCTCTCAACGGGCACGCCAGCACCGCGGAAGAAAGAGAAGACCCGAATGTTCGGTGTCCGGAGGGTCTGGGCGACGCGGATGATCCGGCGCAGCCTGGTCACTTCCAGGTCGGCGTCCAGTGCCACGTCAACCTTGCCGATGGGTGAGGCCACGGCGGACACCGACATCCCTTCCCTGGCGAGGATGGCGGCAAGGGCGTTCAACTGGTCGTCGTCAAGGTCGACCACGTTGGTGCCCCAGGCGCTGCGGACCTCGATGTGGCTGGCCCCCAAAGCTTTAAGCACGGCTACCTGCACAACGGGGTCTGGGTCGATCTCGTCACCAAAGCCTGAGAGAGTCCAGGCAACCGATTGTATTGCTGACATGATGAGGCGGCCTCCACAGTTGTGCGATTTGATTGGCTGCTCGACGACAGAGTGGTCGCGAGGTATGCCCACTCTAGGTGGTCTCGCTCAGATTTGGCAACCGATTGACAAACGGTGTCCGTATGGTGTGACATGGAACCTGGGGCGCCCTTCCGGCTGCTCCTCGTTCCGTTCGTTCTCACACAAGGATGTGGCATGGTCGACCTCAGCGCGAAGCCCTTCAACCTCGATTCCACGGCGATCGAGTGGGTGCACTCCACCATCACGTCACTCAGCCCCGACGAGAAGCTTGGCCAGCTCTTCATCAACCTCAACACCAGCTTCGCCCCCGACTACCTCGATGGCGTTCTCGACCGCTACCACGTGGGCGGCATGCGCTACATGGGTTCGGACTCCACTACCGTGCAGGAACACATCAGGCACGCGCAGTCCCGGTCGAAAGTTCCGCTGCTGATCGCGTCGAACCCGGAGATGGGCGGCTTCGGCAGCATCGACGACGGCACTCTGGTGTCCACTCACCTGCAGGCCGGCTCCCACCCCGACAAATCGATCGCCCGAGACATGGGTCGGGTCGGCGGCGCAGAGACGGCGGCGCTGGGCTGCAACTGGGCGTTCGCGCCGATCGTGGACATCCACTACAACTGGCGCAACACTGTAATCTCGACCCGTGCCTTCGGCAACACCCCCGAGATCGTGATCGAGCGGGCCAAGGCGTACTTCGACGGCCTGTCCGAATCCAACATGGCCGCTGCCATGAAGCACTTTCCCGGGGACGGCGTCGACGAGCGCGACCAGCACGTGGTGACCAGCTACAACACCCTCGGCGTCGACGAATGGGAGGCCGGCTATGGCCGGGTCTACCGCGAGCTGATCGACTACGGCGTGCAGTCCATCATGATCGGCCATATCGGCGCCCCCGAGCTGTCCCGCAAGTACCGCCCCGGCATTACGGATGCCGAGATCATGCCCGCGACCCTCGCCCCGGAGCTGCTGCAGGATCTGTTGCGCGGCGAGCTGGGCTTCAACGGTCTGATCTTGACCGACGCGTCGATGATGGTCGGCATGACGCAGGCGATGCCCCGCCGGGACGCCGTCCCCGCCGCGGTGGCCGCCGGCTGCGATATGTTCCTTTTCTTCCGCGACCCTGCCGAGGACATCGACTACATGCGTGAGGGTATCCGCACCGGGGTCATCACTCCGGAGCGCCTGCAGGAGGCGCTCGAGCGCATTCTTGGTCTGAAGGCGTCCCTCGGACTCCACACGACGCCCCGCGGCGAGCTGGTCCCGGGCCCGGAGGCGCTGGACGTCATCGGCTCGCCCGCCCACCTCGCCGTCGCCGCGGCGATTGCCGACAAGACCGTCACCCTGGTCAAGGACACCCAGAACAATCTGCCTCTGCGACCGGCAGAGCACCGACGCATCCGGCTCTACGGGGTCTCCGGGGCTGCCGACTTCACCGGCACCGACCCGAACTCTTACCTGCAGATCGCCCGCGACGAACTCGAACAGGCGGGCTTCGAGGTGCATGTGTTCAAGGACGCGGCACAGCGTAAGGCCGAGGGCGAGAAGGACGTGTACTTCCACACCGTCATGTCCGAAGAGGCCAACGGCCAGTACAGGGACAAGTACGACGCGGCCATTGTCTTCGCCAATGTTGCCGGCTTTGCGCAGGAAGCCAGCGTGCGCATCAAATGGTCCACCCCGATGGCTTCCGAGATCCCCTGGTACGTCACCGAGGTGCCCACGGTGTTCGTGTCACTGAACCAGCCCAACCACCTGATCGATGTGCCCATGGTCAAGACCGTGGTGCACGCACACAATCCCAGCCGGGCGGCAATCCATGCTGCGGTGCAGAAGATCATCGGTGCCTCGGAGTTCCAAGGCACCTTCAATGACAACGTCTGGTGCAACACCTGGGGCACCCGCCTCTAAGCCGCCCGTTCCCCGCCCCCAGCGCCCGCATACGAGGCGCCTCCTCCACGACTAAGGACTTCATGTCGCATTCAAAACAGGCAAACATCGGCGTGGTCGGCTTGGCGGTGATGGGCTCGAACCTCGCTCGCAACCTCGCCAGCCGCACCGGCAACACGGTGGCCGTCTACAACCGTTCACCCGAACGCACCCGCGTACTCATGAATGAGCACCCCGAGGCCGGCTTCGTGGCCTCCGAATCCATCGAGGACTTCGTCGCGACGCTGGCGACCCCGCGCACGGCGATCGTCATGGTACAGGCAGGCACGGGCACGGATGCCGTGATCAGCCAACTGACTGCGCTCTTCGAGCCAGGCGACATCATCGTCGACGGCGGCAACGCCCTGTTCATCGATACCCTCCGCCGCGAGAAGGCCGTGCGCGAGACAGGCATCAACTTCGTCGGCGCCGGCATCTCCGGCGGCGAAGAGGGCGCGCTCAGGGGCCCCAGCATTATGCCCGGCGGCTCCGCAGATGCCTACCTCACTCTCGGCCCGATCCTCGAATCCATCGCCGCGGTCGTCGACGGGGTTCCTTGCGTCACCCACGTCGGCACCGACGGCGCCGGCCACTTCGTCAAGATGATCCACAACGGCATCGAATACGCCGACATGCAGCTGATCGCTGAGGCCTACGACCTGCTCCGCAGCGCGGCTGGCTACTCCCCCGCCGAGATCGCCGACATCTTCTCCCAGTGGAACGCTGGGGAGCTGGAGAGCTACCTGATCGAGATCACCGCCGAGGTACTCAAGCAGATCGACGCATCCACCGGGCGGCCGCTCGTCGACGTGATCCTCGACGAGGCCGGCTCCAAGGGCACGGGCGTCTGGACCGTGCAGACGGCACTCGACCTGGGCATCCCGGTCTCCGGCATCGCCGAAGCAGTGTTCGCCCGCAGCCTGTCGTCCAGGTCGGCCCAGCGCCAGGCTTCCGCAGGCTTGCCCGGCCCGAGCGCCGACTGGCCAGTCAGCGACAGGGCCTCCTTTGTCGAAGATGTACGCCAGGCCTTGTTCGCGTCGAAGATCATCTCGTACTCGCAGGGCTTCGATGCCATCGTCGCCGGTGCAGAGCAGTACGACTGGAACATCAACAAGGGCGACATCGCCACAATCTGGCGCGGCGGCTGCATCATCCGCGCCCAGTTCCTGAACCGAATCACCGAGGCCTATGCCGTGGACCCGGGCCTGGTGGCCTTGGTCACCGCACCGTACTTCACGCACGCCGTCGCCACCGCGCAGGACAGCTGGCGCCGCGTGGTGTCGGGAGCTGCCCTGGCAGGCATCCCCACCCCCGCGTTTTCCTCGTCGCTGGCGTACTACGACGGCCTGCGTGCCGCACGCCTGCCCGCCGCCCTCGTGCAGGCCCAGCGTGACTTCTTCGGCGCACACACCTACAAGCGCATCGACCTGCCGGGCACCTTCCACACTCTCTGGTCCGGCGACCGCACCGAAATCGCCACAGAAGGCTCCTCGCACTAACCCACCCGCACCAAGCAAGCAAGCAAGCAAAATCACATAACAAAAGGAGTAGGACCAGTCATGGCAAAAATCGGCGTTCAAGCAATGATGCTCAAGGACAATTTCGCCGCACACGGGGCCTTCGAAACTCTCCGCCAAGTGAGCGAGATCGGATACCACGCCGTCGAGATCTCACAGATCCCGATGACCCCCGCCAATGTGGCGGAACTGGGCCGGGCCCGCACCGAGCTGGGCATGGACATCGCCTCGCTTTCAGCGTCTCTCACGGTCACCCCTGGGGTTCCGGGTGAATCCCTCAGCACTGATTTCGACAAGATCGTCAACGACGCCAAGACATTGGATGCCCAGATGGTTCGCATCGGCATGCTGCCCTTTGCCGCCATGGGTTCGCTGGACGCCGTGCTCGACTTCTGCGATGCCACAAACGACATGGCCGCCCGCCTGGCGGAGCAGGGCATCGGGCTTTACTACCACAACCATCACATCGAATTCGCGAAGTACGACGGCAAGCTGTTGCTCGACATCATCGCCGAGCGCGCACCGCTGCTGGGCCTGGAGATCGACGTGCACTGGGTGCAGCGCGGGGGGCTCGACCCGGTCACTACCCTGAAGAAATACGGCGAACGGGTGTCGATGGTGCACTTGAAGGATTACCGCATCGGACAGATGCCGCCGACCGCCTTCGAGTCCCTCGCTGCCGGTGACTTCCCCGCCTTCATGGCCGCGTTCACGGGTGTGGTGCAGTTCGCCGAGGTCGGCGAGGGCAACCTCGACTTTATCTCGATCATCAAAGCCAGCGAAGAGATTGGCGCACGCTACCTGCTCGTCGAGCAGGACGAGCAATACGGACGAACGTCGTTGGAGTGCCTGCAGACCTCCTACGACAACCTGGTCGCCCTCGGCTACGGGCATCTCTTCTAGCTGGGTGAGCCCCCATGGTCGTAGGTGATGACGGATCGCTTCTTGGGGGCTTGCAGAAGCTCGCTCTGGCCGAGACCGGCAGCCAGGGAATGGACGCGGCTGGCGACACGCTTGCAATGGTGTCCATCAGGGAGGTGAGTTGGCCGTGCGGGTGCCGGGCAGGTCGAGGAGCAATCTCCAGAACCAGCGGAAGTGGGAGGCGCAGTACCCGTGTACCCGTAGCCGGTGTGGCCGACTAGGTCGGAGCGTTTCATGGTCTCCCGGGAGATGCCGCAGGCACCGAGGTGGAGTCGATCAGGCTCGTGATCTCGCCCCACGCGGGGACGCTGCAAGACGACCTTCTGATGCCTACCCACGAAGGGGCAGGTCCCGGCTGGGTCGGCAGCTGGCAGTCGAGGCCGCGCTCGTCGAGAAGCTCGATGCGGCGCAAGTCCGCGTGTGGGTCACGCAGTCCTGCTCGCCGGATCCGGCCGGTGTCTTTCGCATGAATTAGCGATGAGTAGGCGTTATCGACGACCAGCCGGACGCGATCTTCGAACGGCAAGCTAATGGACAATGTCTCGTCTTGGGCGTCGATGGCCTCCACCATTTCGCCCGCATTCATGTCGCGCAGCTTGCGTTTGGTTTCCGCCAGGCGGCTCGTTGAGCACCCATGGCGCAGTAACGGCTGCCGCACGGGTCCGTCATCGTCGCCGTCCGGCTCCTCCGGGATTTGCCCGGCTTTGTCCTGCGCGGTGTCCAGGATCGGCCGCAAGTGTGCGTAGCGGGGTGATCGGATCGGCCCGCGCAGCGCGAACTGGCAGGCCGAGCCCACCCGGGTCGGGAAGAACCGGCGAGCCAGGCGCAACACCGCCAGGGCGGGGTCGTGGCCGGCTTCCTCTCGCGTGATTCGCCGCCCCTGGTCAGGGTCCGCCGTCCGGGCATGGTCCTCTCCTTCGCGATTCCTGCGTGATTCGAGTGCACGTCAACAGCGCAGCCAACGGAGGCGAGAGGGCAGCGCGCAGGGCCACACGATCACACGGCGCGCGGAACTCCCGCTAACGGATGAGGCGCGTCGAGCGTCCCAATACGACCTCGAACCGCGACAGTTGTCGAGTGTTAGAAGATGATCACGGGCTTTGTTGACTTCCCGGATTTCGAGTCTTCGAAGCCCTGGTTGATCTCTGTGAGCCTGTAGTCGGTGATTAACTTCTCGAATGGGAATCGACCGTCGCGCCACAGCTGAATGAGTTGCGGGATGAAAACCTGCGGAACCGAGCTCCCCTGCACGACAGTCTTGAAGGTCCATCCTTTGACGAGCGACGACCCAATCTCGAAAGTGGCCTCTGTGCCCGGCTTCGCCGCCCCAACGAGCGCGACGGTGCCGCGAACAGCGAGCGACTCTGCAGCGATGCGGAGGAGTTCGGGGCGTCCCGTGGTGTCGATGACGTAATCGACGCCGCTTCCGCTGGTGATCTCATCCAGCCGACTCGCGAGATCTTCGGTCTTCGAGTTGACGGTGTGGGTCGCCCCCAGTTCCCTGGCCACACTAAGGCGCTCCTCAAAAACGTCGATCGCGACCACGATCGCGCAGTCCGCCACGCGAGCTGCCATGACAGCTGCACTGCCGACGGCACCAACCCCGAACACGACGAGCTTGGACCCGATGGCTGGCTTGAGCTCGTTAAGCACGGTGCCCGCCCCGGTGCTGAATCCGCAGCCCAACGGCCCGAGGTGCTCCAGGGGAACGTCCTTGTCGACCCGCACCACGGATTCCTCAACGACGTTCGCGTAGGTAGCGAAAGACGACTGACCGAAAAAGTGAGAGGAGATGACTTCCTCGCCTGTGCTGAGTGAGGTGGTGCCGTCGAGACGGTGGCCGCCGAAATCTGCTGCCAGCAGGTTCTCGCAGTACGCCACTTGGCCTGCGCGGCAACGCTTGCAGTGGCCGCAGTACGCCGCGGCGAGCACGACATGATCGCCGACGACGACGGAGGTCACGGAACCGCCGATCGCGTCAACGACGCCGGCTCCCTCATGGCCAAGGACGGCCGGATGGGGTGTCGGATAAACTCCGTCACGAACCAGAGCATCTGTGTGGCAAATTCCCGTCGCCACCAGCCGCACACGCACCTCGTTGTGATGCAGCAGGTCAAGTTCGAGCTCCTCCACCGTGAAAGGTCCGCCGATGCCGCGCGTTACTGCTGCTGTGATTTTCATGTCTGCTCCATGTTTCGTTGACGCCAGGTGACGCGTAGTTGAGTTGGTCAGCGCTTGACGGTGGGCGTTTGGAACCTACTGATCTTGCTGTGCATCACCAGGAGGCGAGGCACAGCAAAGTAGACGGCCGTCGGGACCACGATTGCGGTGAGCGCCAGCGCTTTGAGAAGAGAAGGCCAAGTCGGCACCGCCAGAGAGAGAATCGTCATTCCGATGGCCGCCATCGGAAAGATCGCTAGCCAGGTGACGATCACACGAATGTGAACCGACGCCACGGCCGGACTCCGATGGTGCTTGTCGTCCAACTCGTCGGCAGCCAGTGCCTTTCCTTCATGCTCCACTACATCTCCAAACAAATAGTTGGTTTTCACTGTATGCCAGGGGGTAACTATGTGCAACTATCCAGTTGGAGATAAGGTGATGCAGTGGCTTGGGATACTGAACAAACGAGAAACCGGCTCCTCGACGCCGCGGCAGACGAGTTCGCCGAGTGCGGTTTTGCCGGAGCTCGCATCGATCGCATCGGCCTGGGCGCCGGAATCAACAAGGAGCGAATCTATAGCTACTTTGGCAATAAGGCGGGTCTTTTCGAAGCGGTGATCACCCGCCAACTGACTACAGGCCTCGACGAGGTATCCCTAAACGGGCGTGGACCAGAGGGCGTCGCAGCGTTCGCGGGCGACTACTTTGACGCTTCGGTGCAGAACCCGCGGCTGGCGCGGCTGAGCGCGTGGGAAGGCCTCGAACGGGACACCCCCGTGGGGGTGAAGCAGCGCTCGCTTCGCGCGTCAAACAAGGTCGCTGCTATTGAAACCGCATTACCGGGCATCAAAACGCGAGACGCCCAAGACTTGCTGTTGACGATTGTCGCTCTGTCACACGCGTGGACCGTGGGCGCAAATCTCGGACTCATCATCACGGGCAACCCCGAGGACAGCGCACGACGGCGGGAACACATAGTTGCCGCCGTGCGCGCGATCGGCGAAGCCATAGCGTAACGGTGATTCCTCTCCGCGGATCGTGTGTCATCCACCACGAGGATCGGGCGGCAAATTGTCGGGCGTAGTCCATTGGGTAGAAGGCCTCGAGCGGGGCGCGGCTGGCGGGTGCGCGGGTCGCGGCGAATACGACCAGCCGGCTTTCTCCAAGACTCGGGCAATCATCGCAGGGCAATCTGTCGGTCCTCTGGGCACGCCCAAAGTGCGCATGCCGCGGAATTCTTCCTCGACGGTTTGTCCGGGATTATCAAGGCCAAAGGCTCTATGTGCGGCGTTCTCGCTGTGGGTGTGAACTCGCTGTAGAAGCCTGTGAAGAAAGCGACCCGGTAGAGGTCCGCTCTGCCGACCGCCTGTTGGCTGTTTCGTCACCGTCAGGCCGGGTGCGCACCCTCCCGACTCAGTAGACGATGACAGGCTTGATGACCGCGCCGCTGGCAGAATCTTCGAACGCCTTGTTGATATCCGTGAGGTCGTAGTTCCGGAGGAGCCTATCTAAGGGGAATCGACCAGTCTTCCACAGCTCAATGAGCTTCGGAATGAACACCTGGGGCACGGAGCTGCCCTGGATGACGGTCTTGAACGTCCATCCCTTGACGAGAGAAAGGCCAATCTCAAAGGAAACCTCAGTTCCCGGCGCTGCGGCACCGACGAGCACGAGAGTGCCTTTAAGCGCGAGCGCGTCGGCCCCCTTACGAAGCAGCTCGGGGCGGGCCGTGGTGTCCACCACGTAATCCGCGCCGCGACCGTCCGTGAGTCGGAGGATCTCCTCCGTCAGGTCGGACTCTTTCGTATTGATAACGTCGGTCGCCCCGAGCTCGGTGGCGAGGTCGAGCCTGGCGGCGTGTATGTCGACGGCGATGACTCGAGCGCATCCCGCGACCGCTGCGGCCATGATTGCACCCGAACCGACGGCGCCCGTGCCGATCACCACGAGGGTGCTGCTCAGAGCCGGCCTGAGTTCATTCAGAACCGCTCCCGCTCCGGTCTGGATCCCGCAGCCCAGGGGGGCGATAATCTCCAGCGGAATGTCCGCATCGACACGGATGACGCTTTCCTCGACAACGTTCGCATACGTTGCGAAGGACGACTGTCCGAAGAAGTGGGAGGAGATTACTTCTCCATCTTTGCTCAGGGCGGACGTTCCGTCGGGCCTGCGACCTCCGAAGTCTGCCGCGAAGAGATTCTCGCAATAGGCCATCTGGCCGGAGCGACAGCGGTCGCACTTGCCGCAATAGGCCGCCGCGAGCAGAACATGGTCGCCCGGCTGCACGCTGTTGACAGAACTACCGACGCGCTCAACAACGCCAGCCCCCTCATGCCCGAGCACCGCGGGCAGCGGAGTGGGGTAAATCTGATCACGAACGATGGCATCCGTGTGACAGACGCCGGAGGCCACCAGACGCACGAGCACTTCATTCGAGCGAAGATCGTCAAGGTCAAGCTGTTCAATCGTGAGGGGCTTTCGTGGTTCTCTGGCCACCGCTGCTGTTACCTGCATCGACATGTCTTCCTTTATCTACGGTCGGGGAGTTGATTCAGAACGGGTACTGCTGGTTGGACGGTTCGATGGTGATCCACTTGAGATCTGTAAATTCGTTGATAACCGCGCGGCCGTCAAAGCGACCGTAGCCGCTGTTCTTCATTCCGCCGTAGGGAGCCTGGGCCTCATTCTGCACCGTTGCCCCGTTCACGTGCACGTGTCCAGCCTGGATGCGCATCGCGACCTGCAGGGCTCGGCTGCTGTCTGCTCCGAACACGGCTGCCGCGAGGCCATACTCCGTGTCGTTTGCCACGCGCACGGCCTCTTCCAGGCCCGAAACGCGAATGACCGTGGTGATCGGGCCGAAGGTTTCCTCATCGTAGATGAACATTTCGGGGCTGACCTTGTCAACGATGGTCGCGGGCATGGACGCACCGTCCGCACGGGCACCGACTACCAGTTCCGCTCCCTTCGACAGCGCATCGTCGATGAGCCCATTGATCCGGGCACCGGACTCATGGCGAATCATGGGGCCAACAACGCAATTCGGGTCGACCACGGGGTCTCCGGCAGCCAGTTCTGCGGCACGCGCAGCGAACTTCGCCACAAACTCATCGGCGACAGTCTCGTCGACCACAAAACGCTCCGTCGACATGCAGATCTGGCCCTGGTATAGGAACGAACCGAAAACCGCGGCGTTCACGGCACCATCAATATCCGCATCGTCGAGTACGACGAACGGCGCCTTGCCGCCAAGCTCGAGCAGCACCGGCTTCAGGTGACGGGCCGCCTTCTCGGCGATGATGCGCCCCACTTTTGTTGAGCCCGTGAAGTTGACGCGGCGAACCGCGGGGTGAGAGATGATCGCTTCCACGACCTGATCGGAGTCCTCCGGCGTGCTCGTCAGGTAGTTCAATACCCCGGCGGGAAGCCCGGCTTCATGCAGGACTTCCGCGATGATGGAGTGGCTCTTGGGGCTGCTCTCGGAGCCGCGGAAGACGACAGTATTTCCGCACACGATGGGATACGCGATGGCTCGTGCCGCGAGCACCCCCGCTCCATTCCACGGGGCCATGCTGAGCACTACGCCGGCCGGCTGCCGCACGGTCATGGACAATGTGTTCGGCTTGTCGGTGGGAAGGGTCTCGCCCTGAATCTGAGTGGCCAGTCCCGCTGCTTCCCGGAACAGCTGCGCCGTAAGGAAAACGTTGAAGCCAGCCCAAAGCCCGGCAGCGCCCACTTCCGACATCATCGCTTCGATGAACTCACCGCCTCGCCGCTCCATGATGTCGGCGGCCTTCAGCATCACGGCACGCCGTTCGGTCGGCCCGGTGACCGACCAGGTGGTGAAGGCCTGTGATGCCGACTCGACCGCATCGAGGGCGTCGTCGACGCCGGCGGCCGCGCTTTCGGTGACGAGTACTCCCGTCACGGGGTTTCGACGCTCGAAGGTCTTTCCCGCACGGGCGTTGCGGGACTGGTTGTCGATGATGAGCTGCGTTTCCATGGTGACTCCTGAGTCGTGTTTTGCGGGACTGCCGAACCGGATGGCCGGCAAGACAAGGTCAGTTCGTGACAGTGGTGGCAGTCGCGTGAGGCGAGAGCCCGTTGCCGAAAGCGCCGACAGGCTCAGAGGCATGGCTGGTCGGTACCACGAGCACGGCGACCACTCCGATTGCGGCGGCTATGGCCCAGACAGAGAAGTTCAGGAAGTTGCCGAGTTCAGCTGCAACGAGAATTCCGCCGCCAGAAATGGCCAGGACCGCGCCGATCCGCCCGATGCCGAGTGTGATGCCGAGTGCGGTCGCCCGAATGGGGCCCGAGAAATAGGTTGCGACGAAGCCGTTGACAAGGATTTGGGCCCCTACGGACCCGAAACCCACGATTGCGACCAGGAGGTACATGGCCGGCAATGGCATGAGACTGGTGCCCATGAGCACCAGCGCCACGCCGGAACTGGCGAAGGCCGTCGCTGTAACTGGGCGTGGACCGAACCGATCGGCCAAGCGAGACGACACCAACACTCCGACGACTGCGCCCACGTTGACGGTGAGCAGGAATGTCAGGGACGAAGTCAGTGAGTAGTCGGCAATGACCATCAGCTGCGGCAGCCAGGTAGTCAGCCCGTAAACGAGTGTCTGTCCGCAGATCCCTGCCACGCAGAACAGGATCATGGCACCCAATAGCCGCCCGGTCCGCAACGCGCCAAATCGGCTGGCCGCAGGCGCGTCGCCCGGCGGAGGCGCATCAGGCAGACGCTCCAGTCCGTACTCAGCGATGACAAGTTCGGCGCGGGCTCGATCGCCTCTCGCGGCGAGGAAAGCCGGTGACTCCGGAAGGAACTTGTAGAGCAGAGGAACGACTGTCAGGAGCGGAATACCACCGAAGACAAGCATCCCCCGGAATCCGAGCACCGGCAGGAAGGCGAGCGCGAGAAGCGCGGCGAGAATTCCGCCGACGGCGTATCCGGAAAACATCAATGCGTTGTTGAAGTTGCGTCGGTCGGACCGTGAGAATTCCACGGTTAGGGCGATTGCAGTCGGGATCACACCCCCCAAGCCAAGACCCGCGAGAAAACGGAATAGGCCGAAGAGTTCAGGCGTCGGAGCCCACGCGGCGAGCAGCATCAGGACCGAGAAAGACGCGATGGACGCCATCATCACTTTTCGACGCCCGACGATGTCGGTGAGGTAGCCAATGAGGATGGCTCCGATGAACATTCCAGCGAGAGCGTAGCTCCCGATGGCACCCGTCTGCACCGGGGTCAGGCCCCAAGGTTCGTAGGCGAGGAGGTTGGGGACGATCGCCCCGTAGACGACCAGATCGTATCCGTCGAATACGATGGCCAGAAAGCAGAGGAAAGTGACGATGGCCGCAGATTTGCGAGGGCGAATCAGCGGTGAGGCAGGCACGTGAATAGACATTCAAGAACTCCAGGTGGAATACACGACATTGTGGTTGTGCCGGAGATAGAGATTTGGTCGTCGGTGACCGAACACAAATCGAATGTAACATATGTGTGTTGTTCGTCAATGAATTTGTTGCATATATTTGCACGTACAGCCCATATGGTCCCGCACGAAGATTTGGAGAACTGTTGTGCACTGGAAACCGAGAGCCCTGATTCTGGATTTGTTTGGCGATTACCTCCGATACGCCGGCAATGAGGTCAGACTTGCTGACATCACAGAACTACTCGCCGTCTTTGGCATCGAGCCCGCCACTGTAAGAGTCAATCTCTCGCGACTGCGGAAGGAGGGATGGTTCTCCACTCGGCGCGTCGGACGCGAAACGGTTTATTCCCTCACGCCCCACATGCTGGAAATCCTTGACGCGGGTCGCCAGCGCATATTCCGGCGCCGGGACGAGAAGTGGGACGGGCGATGGACGATGGCGATCTATCAGGTTCCGGAATCCGAACGCGCCGTGCGTGAACAGCTCCGAAAGCAGCTCGCCTGGCATGGCTTCGGCCAGCTGTCTCCATCGACGTGGCTGAGTCCTCATAATCTCATCTCGGAGGTTCGCGAGATAGCGGATGAAAATCCGTTGGCAAAAGTTGACGCCCTCTGGTGTGGAACCGGTGACCTGACGGAAGACCGCGACCTCGCCACCCGGTGCTGGGACCTCAACCAGCTCGCAACGGACTATCGACAGTTCATCACCGAGTACTCCCCCAGGCACAACGATGCCCTCGCGATGGACACAGACGGGCGAGCGGCGCTCATCGAGCGAATGCGAATCATCGGCGACTTCCGACACTTCCCATTCAGAGACCCCTACTTGCCTCGCGAACTGCAGCCCGCGAACTGGCCAAGCACCGAGGCCTACACGCTCTTTGGCGCAGTCCATCGCCAGCTCGGACCCGCCGCAACGGATTTCGTATCCAAAATCCTTGGCGCACCACTCGAACAAGGACCGGAGGCCCTGACTCAGCCGCTATCGGGGTAAGCGCAACCCGAATGATCGCTGATCATATGTAACAAAGAGTTGACGCCACACGTTTTTTAGTTACATAATTTCAGTGAGACCTTTTCTCTGAAATCCAAAATCTAGAAGGTGGCAACGATGACACTTCGCATAGCCTGTATTGGTGGCGGTCCTGGCGGACTTTTCTTTTCTACCCTCTTCAAGCAGCGAGTCCCCGACGCTGAAGTCGTGCTCTTCGAGCGCAACCAGGCCACGGATGCCTTCGGGTTTGGAGTGGTCTTCTCTGAAGCAACCCTCAACCGGATCAACGACGCGGACCCCGTTGTGCGCAACGGCCTCCGAGACTTTGGAACGCATTGGGACGACATTGAAGTCTGGCTCAAGGGTGAACAAAAATCTTTTGGCGGCAATGGCATGGCGGCGATCTATCGGAAGACCCTCCTGAAACTCATGCAGGACAGAGCGGATGATGTGGGCGTCGACATGCGCTTTGGTCAGCACATCTCCGATCTGTCGCAACTCGACGGCTTCGACCTCGTTGTCGGTGCCGATGGCGCCAACTCGTCAACCCGGCAACAACTGGGCGACAGCCTCGGGCACACTGCCGAAACGGCCACCGCCAAGTTCATTTGGTTTGGGACCACGTATAAGTTCAGCGGTCTCACGTTTGTTCACCGGCAGAGTGAATTCGGTAATTTCGCCGTTCACGGCTACCCAATCAGTGACGACCTCAGCACCTTCATTGTCGAAACGGATGAGGAGACTTGGCGCAGGGCTGGTCTCCACGAATTCGATGCGACGCAACCTCCGGGCACGTCAGACGTGAAGACACAGCGATTTCTGGAGAAACTCTTCGCAGAAGACATCGCCGGCGAGCCGTTGGTCGCCAACAACTCCCGGTGGTCGAATTTCACAACCCGCCGTACGCGCTCCTGGCACAAGGGGAACGTTGTCCTCCTCGGTGACGCGGTGCACACAGCGCATTTCTCGGTCGGGTCCGGCACCAAGATGGCCATGGAAGATGCCATCACGCTCGTGAGCGAGGTAGCAGCGCACCCAGACAATCTCGAATTGGCATTCACCAATTACGAAGCGGAACGTCAACCGCTGGTCACCAAAATCCAGAACCAGGCCCGTGGAGGATTGAGCTGGTGGGAACATTTCGCTCGGTACTACGACGCCTTCGATCCCACCCAGTTCACCTTCCACTTCTTTTCACGCAGCATCGACATTGACAAGATCCGTCAGCGCGACCCCGGCCTGGTGGAATCTGCCGAACGGGACTGGCTCACCGAGCACGAAAACGAGCCGCTGGGTACCCCCTTCACCGTAGGACTGACTCAATTCAACGGTCGGTTGCTGTGCATTGAGGACCGCGGCGGGCATGCCGTCTTGACGGATGGAGGCGGCCGTAGTATTCCGCTGGTCACCGAACCTCACTTGGCCAACGCCAACACGGGGTTGCTGCTTACCGCCCCAGACAGTGAGGATGGCCTCGCCGCCGCCTTTAGCCAGCTACCTGGTGGCGGCGCGGTCGTTGTCATCCATGGTGGTACTCCGTTCACGCGCATTCTTCTCTCTGAGGAAGCGCGCCTCGGACGTAGCCTGCCCAGCGTCATTGTCGACGATAGCGGCCCCGTGACGGCCCTCACCCTGGTATTGTCCGGTCGCGCGGATGCTACAGCCACACTGTCGGGAGCATCCGTCAATGCATAGCCTGGCTCCGCTCTTCGCACCGCGCGGCGTCATCGTAGTCGGCGCCTCGTCCAGTCCCGAAAAGCTTGGCGCCGTCATGGCGCAATCGCTGGCGCACTATCCCGGGCACGTTGAACTCGTCAACAGCCGCGGCGAGACCGGCATGCACACGAGCATTGCCGAGGCCGCAGCGGCAATTCCTCAGGGGCCCGATCTCGCTGTCCTCTGTGTGCCCGCTGCTGTTACCGCTCAAGCACTTCGGGACTGCGCAGTAAACGGGGTACAGGCGGCACTGGTCTGCGCCGGTGGGTTTGCCGAAGCCGGCGGCGCCGGCGTGGGATTTGCGCGTGAGCTGGATGCAACGCTTCGGGAAACCGACATTCGACTGCTGGGACCGAACACGTCCGGGTTTTTCGTGCCCCGCCTTAACCTGCGTGCCAGTTTCGTACCCGGAGTGGCTGAATTGGAGGCCGGCTCGGTGGCCGTGGTTGCCGCCAGCGGTGGAGTGAACCATGCCCTTGCCTTCCAACTGCATCGAGCCGGTGTCGGGGTGAGCCTCGCCGTCGGTATCGGCGCGGGGACGGATATCACCGCACCGGATGTGTTGGACTACCTGATCTCCGACGAGCAGACCCGGGCGGTCGCCCTCCACCTGGAAACCGTTACCGACGGTCCCGCTCTGATCGACGCCGTTTCACGCCTCAGCGCCGTCAAACCAGTCGTCGCGCTCATCGTCGGTCGAAACGATGTCTCCGAGTTCGCCGAGTCCCACACCGGAGCATTGGCAACGACGTGGCGCAGCGTGCGCGCCGTCCTGAAGCAGGCGGGTGCGGTGATCGTCGAAGACGAGATTCAGCTGGTGTCCGCAGTCACCGCTCTGGCCGGGCGCCGGCTGGCACCGAAGGCTGACCCCGGAGTCGGGCTCATCACGGGCCAGGCCGGGCCAGGGCTGCTCATGGCAGACGCCCTCCACAGCGGAGGCGTAACCCTCCCTCGCCTCGCCCAGGATACTCAGGATGTCATCGCATCGATGTTGCCACCCTTGACATTCCAAGCCAACCCGGTCGATACCGGCCGGCCAGGTCCGGGCTATGAGAAGATCGTGTCCGCCGTTGCCGCGGACGCGGCCATCGATCTGGTCGCAGTGTACGGACTGACGGAACCCGTCACAAACCTGCCCCTCGCCGTCGCCGAGTCCGGAGCGGCCGAAACTATACCGTTCCTGATCGGCGTCGACGGGCCCGACGAGGACCTGGTGCGCGCCCGGCTGTCGGCAAGAGAGCACGACCTGCCGCTGATCACCGGGCCGACTTCACTGGCACACGGTATCCGGGCGCTGGTCGACGATGCCCGCGCGCAGTTCGAGCGCGCTCAGGCTCCATCCGGAGGATTCGCCTGGCCTGATCTCGAAGGCCCGTGGGACGAAAACCGCGCAAAGGAACTGCTCGGCCTGCTGGGCATCGCCACGCCGACACGTCGCAGCTGCACCACGCGGGCGGGTGCCCACGCTGCGCTGTCCCATCTCGGCGGCCCGGTGGCCGTCAAAATTCTCGACGCCGACGTTCTCCATAAGACCGAGATCGGCGGTGTCCACCTGGGGGTGGATTCCTTCGATTCCATGGAGCGAGCCCTGGACGGGCTCGAGGCGACCGGTGCCAGAGAATTCCTGGTCGAAGCCATGGCGCCGCTCGGTGTCGACCTCGTCGTCGGTGTCCACCGTGATCCGGTCTTCGGCCCGGTCGTCGTCCTGGGGCTGGGTGGCACGGCCGCCGAGATCTTTGCCGATATCTCCGTCCGGTCGGCTCCGCTCTCTGCGCGGGCTGCGGAGGGCATGCCCGGTGAGCTTCAGGCACGCGAGCTCCTGTACGGTTTCCGTTCAGGACCAATGCTGGATACTCCGGAGCTCGCGAGCATCCTGATTCGGCTCGGCGATGCGCTCATCTCCAATGACGACATTGCGGTCATTGAAATCAACCCCCTGCGCCTGACCCACACCGGTCTCATTGCACTGGATGCAGTAGTTATCACCGTCAAGGAGGACGCGAAATGACCACCCCCACGAGTGAAGGAACGATCCCCTGGCCGGCGGATCTTGCTGCCGAATACCGCAGAAGCGGCATGTGGGAAGATCGCGCGTTGGGCTCCTATGTGCTCGAAACGGCTGATCGGTTACCGGACAAGATCGCCCTCGTTGACGCAGACGTGCGACTGAGCTATGCCGAGCTGGCCAACAGAATGGATGCCGCGGCCGAACGACTCCTGACCCTGGGTCTCAGAGCCGACGACCGCATGATGGTGCAGTTGCCCAACGGATGGCAGTTCACGGTGCTGACCCTGGCCTGTTTCCGCGCCGGCATCATCCCCGTGATGGCCCTGCCGGCCCATCGGCAATACGAGCTGTCGTTCCTGACCGAACTCTCCGAAGCGCGCGCCATCGCGGTGCCGGACACGATGAAGGATTTCGACCACCAGGCTCTGGCCGAAACGCTCGCGGCAACCATCCCGTCACTCGAGATCATCCTGGTCTCGGGTGCCCCGACCGCTCGCAACATCCGCCTGGAAGACATGTTGGCCCCGGGCTCCGACGTCACTGCGGCACGGGCCCGACTGGACGCCCGAGCGCCTTCACCGGACTCGCCGGCATTGTTCCTGCTGTCCGGTGGCACCACCGGCCTGCCGAAACTCATCACCAGAACCCACAACGACTACGCCTACAACATCAAGGCCACTTCGGTGCCCACGGGAGTATCCGAACGCACCGTGTACCTCGGGACCCTACCCGCCAGCCACAATTTCCCGTTGGCCTGCCCGGGGATCTTAGGAGTGCTCTTTGCGGGTGGCCGCGTGGTCATGTTGCCCAGCCCCGAGCCGCGCAAGGCGTTCGATGCTATCGAACGTGAGGGAGTCACCCTCTCGGCGGCCGTGCCCGCCGTCGCGCAGCGATGGATCGAGTGGCAGCAGGAAACAGGAGGCAACCAGCTGGCCAGCCTCGAAGTGCTGCAGGTTGGTGGCTCGCGTCTGGTCGACGAGATCGCCCGCAAAATCAAGCCGGTTTTGGGTGCAACGCTGCAGCAGGTTTTCGGCATGGCGGAGGGCCTGATCAACATGACCCGCCTCGACGATGCCGACGACATCGTCTGCACGACACAGGGGCGACCGGTATCGGATGCCGACGAGGTGCGCATCGTGGACGAGTTCGGCGAAGATCTGCCCGATGGAGCACACGGCTTGATTCTGACCCGGGGACCCTACACACCACGTGGCTACTACAGAGCGCCCGAAGCCAACGCCCGGGCTTTCGCCCCCGGTGGCTGGTATGGAAGCGGCGACATCGTCGAGCGTCGTTCGGATGGCAACCTCATTGTGCAGGGCCGCGATTCGGACATGATCAATCGCGGTGGGGAGAAGATCTCGGCCGAGGAGATCGAGAATCTGGTCTACCTGATCGAAGACGTCACTCTGGCAGCGGCAGTCGCGATGCCGGATGAAGTCCTCGGCGAGCGCCTCTGCCTCTACATCACTGTGAAGCTCGGAAGCGAGGTGACGCTCGCGCAAATCCAGCAGAAGCTTCACCAGACCGGTGTGGCAGCTTTCAAGATTCCCGAACACCTCGTGGTGCTGGAAGAACTTCCCACCACCAAGGTCGGAAAGATCAACAAGAAGCACCTCCGCACTGATATCGCCGAGCGTCTGAACACTGCCAGCATCTCCACCATCAAGTGAAAGGACCGACATGATCGAGAACACCACCCACGAATCCGTCGCTGCGAGCCACGTCGATGCAGACACGACTCCAGAGGAGGAAGCACAGCTGCAGGAGCTCTACCGGGATTTCGCCCGGGAGAACCTGATCCCGCTGTGGACCCAGATCGCCGACCTCATGCCGATGGTACCGACCCCCAAGGCAGTCCCTCACGTATGGCGGTGGAGCGACTTGTATCCACTCGCCGCCCGTGCCGGCGACCTGGTTGCCGTCGGCCGAGGCGGCGAGCGACGCGCGATTGCGCTGGCCAATCCTGGCCTGGGAGGGACCCCCTACGCGAGCCCAACGCTCTGGGCAGCTATCCAGTACCTGGGCGCCCATGAGACAGCACCGGAGCACCGCCACTCGCAGAACGCCTTCCGATTCGTCGTCGAAGGAGAGGGCGTCTGGACGGTCGTGAACGGGGACCCGGTGAGGATGTCCCGCGGCGACTTCCTGCTGACTCCCGGCTGGAACTTCCACGGCCACCACAACGACACCGATCAGCCCATGGCCTGGATCGACGGACTGGACATCCCCTTCGTGCACTACGCCGACGCCGGGTTCTTCGAGTTCGGGACGGAGCGGGTGACCGACGAATCTACGCCGAGAATCTCTCGCTCCGAGAGGCTTTGGGCCCACCCGGGGCTGCGACCGCTCTCCGGCCTCAACGACACCAGCAGCTCCCCCATCGCGGCCTACCGCTGGGAGCACACTGACCGGGCGCTGACGGAGCAGCTTTTGCTCGAAGACGAAGGCCACCCCGCAACCGTCTCCCAGGGTCATGCCGCGGTGCGCTATACCAATCCCACGACGGGCGGCGACGTTATGCCCACCATTCGTGCCGAGTTTCACCGCCTGCGCGCGGGCGCCTCCACGGAAACCCTCCACGAGGTCGGCTCCAGCGTGTGGCAGGTTTTCAACGGCCGCGGCTCCGTGGTGCTGAATGGCGAAACCAAAGTTCTGGAAAAGGGCGACCTCTTCGTCGTGCCGTCCTGGGCGGCGTGGTCTATACAGGCCGAATCCGAGTTCGATCTATTCCGCTTCAGTGACGCCCCAATTTTCGAGCGCCTGCATTTCAACCGTACCTACATCGAAGGACGCAACAACTCATGAGAATACTGACCCTCCGCACGGAAAACGGCACGAGAGCCGTCCGCCAGGACGGCGACTCGCTGATCGAGATCGACGGCTTCGCTGACGTCGGAGAGCTGCTTCGAACACCGGACTGGGAAGCCACCGCAGCGGCCGCGAACGGGGCTGCGCACGAGTTGGCCAGTGCAGACCTCGCCGCCGTCGTCCCCTCTCCGGGAAAGATTATCTGCGTCGGCCACAACTACCGCAACCACATCAAGGAAATGGGCCGAGACGTACCCGAGTTCCCGACGCTGTTCGCGAAATATCAAGAGTCTCTCATCGGCCCCAACGACGAGCTCGCCCTTCCCCCGGAATCGAATGCTGTGGATTGGGAGGCCGAACTCGCCGTCGTAATTGGCCGGGCCGGTCGTCGAATCAGCGAAGAGGACGCTGCGGACCACATCGCCGGGTACGCCGTGCTCAACGATGTGAGCATGCGGGACTATCAGTTCCGCACGATCCAGTGGCTGCAAGGGAAGACCTGGGAAAAATCCACCCCGTTTGGCCCGGCCCTCGTCACGAAGGACGAATTCACGCCCGGGCCCCTGATGACCTCCGAGGTCGACGGCGAAGTCCAGCAGCAGACGCCGACCAGCGATCTGGTCTTCACCCCCGAGTACTTAGTCGCGTACATCTCTACCATCATGACCCTCAACCCGGGCGACGTCATTGCCACAGGCACGCCGGGCGGAGTGGGCCACGCTCAGAGTCCCAAGCAATACCTGCAGGCGGGCCAGCTCCTTGTGACGACTATCGAGGGCCTGGGACAGTTGAAGAATCGCGTGGTCAGGGAAGCGTAATGGGCGTCCGCCACGACCAGACGACCGATCCCGACGTTCTTGCGGCGTTGCTGCAGGCGCGCCGCGGAACGGCGTTCTTCGCGAGGAAACTCAACGAACTCAGTGACGCGGACTTGGACGGGGACTCGTTATTACCGGGCTGGAGCCGTCGCCATGTCATCGCCCACGTCGGCTACAACGCCCGTGCTATCGCTCGGCTCGTCGGCTGGGCTGCGACCGGAGTGGAAGATCCGATGTACCCATCCACCGAGGTGCGCGACCACGAGATCGTCTTCGGCGCGACGCTCAGCCCAATCGCGCTCCGACACCTCTTCGACCACTCCGCCGTGCACCTCAACGTCGAATGGCGGGACCTCGCGACGCCCGCCTGGCACCACCTGGTTCGAACAATTCAGGGCCGCGAAGTTCCAGCCACGGAAACGGTGTGGATGCGCAGCCGTGAGATCTGGGTCCACGCCGTCGATCTGGACAATGGTGCGGCTCTCAGAGACCTCCCGGTGTCCGTGCTGGAGCGGCTCCTCGCAGACATCACCGGCGCCTGGCATGCCCGAGGCACAGACACGAACCTCGTGTGCCGGGTTACTGATCAGCCTCAGATTCTCGCATCCGGGGATATGAACGCCAGCTCCCCCCTGGAGATCTCCGGGCGACTTGCCGACGTGGTCAGCTGGGCCACGGGCCGTGGCCCCGCCGGTGTCATGGCCTACCGCTCTGGTGAAGCAGTCGCCAGCGTACCGAGCGCGCCCAGGTGGATCTAATCTGGCGATTGTACCGGGATGTCTTGCGCGCGAGGATGCGCCCGATCGGGGTTCAGTCGGACCCGGATCGCCCAGTATGCACTGGGCGATCCGGGCGGGTCTAACCTTCCTGGTTCCAATACATCCTGACGTCGATCAGTTATTCCATGGTGTCGCTCGGTACCGCGCCAAGGTCGCTGAGTACCTCTCTCATACTCCGCAAGGAGTCTGTGAGTCGAATTACGGCGTCGTCGCTCTCTGGCACAAGCTCCGAGAGGGCGGCCTCGAAGACAATCCGGGCTGTGGCCAGCCGTTCGCTTCCGGGCTCGGTCAGGGTGATGAGCATCGAACGCCCATCGTTTGGATTCGGACGACGGTCAACGAGACCGTCCGCCTGCAGCCGATCCACAAACTTGCTCACAGCACCAACGGTTATTCGCAGTTCCGCGACGATATCGGACACGCGGCAGGCTGGCCCGGCGTCATCCACAACGCGCAGCACTTCAAATCGGGCCAGCGATATGCCGCCCGGGGCTGTGGTCAGGAACGTGTCTACAGCATCCCAGAGCTCGGTTTCATAGCGCACGAGCGCGGCGAAGTAGGCACCGCGGGGCGTCCCTGGGGTCATGGTGGTCATGCCGAAATATTACATGGAATATATCTAGGCACCCAACGTTTATGGTTCCAGCAGGTACATACCTCGATTCTCATCGACATGGATAAGGAATCTCATGAGTCAAAAAATGCGGGCCATCGTTCTCGACGCCCCCGGCGAGGCGGACGTTCTGCGGATCCGGAACGTCCCGCTCCCCAGCGTGGCCTCAGGGCAGGTTCTCATTCGGGTCAAGGCATTCGGGTTGAACCGGTCTGATCTTCACCTGCGGTTGGGCCTTGCCGGCAACGCAACCTTTCCCAGAGTCCCTGGCATCGAAGCTGTCGGTGAAGTCGAGCTGGCGCCTGGAGGGGAGTTCTCCCCCGGCCAGACCGTTGCGACGATGATGGGAGGCATGGGTCGAGAGTACGACGGCGGCTATGCCGAATTCGTTGCGGTGCCCGCGCGACAGGTCATCCCGTTCACCAGCACCCTCGACTGGCCGACACTGGGAGCGATCCCCGAGATGCTCCAGACCGCGTGGGGTTCCCTGAATATCGGATTGGAGGCACGCGCCGGTCAGACCGTCCTCATCCGAGGCGGTACCTCTTCGGTGGGACTTGCCGCGGCGGTTCTTGCCAAGCGGGCGGGCGTCACCGTGATCACCACCACGCGCCGTGCCGAACGACGTGGCCTGCTGGAAAAATTCGGTGCGTCGCATGTGGTCCTGGACGACGAACATATTGCAGACCGCGTACGCGAAATTGTTCCCGGCGGCGTGGACGGCGCCATCGAGCTCGTCGGCACGAACGTGTTGCCCGATACTCTGCGCGCGGTGCGCCGCGGCGGGACGGTGTGTTTCACGGGGATGCTCTCGGATAGATGGACAATTCCCGACTTCTATCCGATGGATTACATTCCGAACGGGGTCCGGCTAACCGCCTACCATGGCGAGGCCATGGAACTCCCGGCAGTTGAGTTCCAGGGATTCATCGATGACATCCAGTCCGGATCGGCCAACATTCCGATCGGCCACGTCTATCGGTTCGACGAGATCGTACAAGCCCATCGTGATCTCGAGGCAAACGCACATCCCGGAAAACTTGTGATCCGTACCGACGTGTAGTTGGCATAAAACGAGACATGACCCCGATTGCACGCAATCGACAAATGTACATTCCGTGGAATGTAAAATGATTCTTACGCCACCTGCGAATGAATCGCCAGAATTCTCTTATCCCGACGAAAGAAACGACACACAACGTGACCTCCGCACCCCTCACCCCCACCACAACCGCCGTGCTCGTTGTCGACATGCAGAACGACACGGTGCACCCTGACGGCGCCTACGCCGCGACGGGCGCCGCCGACCACGCGAGGTCCCAGAACGTCGTGTCCAACGTGAAATCGATCATCGACGCAGCGCGAGTGGGCGGCAGCCCGGTGTTTTACAGCCGGATCGTCGTCTACCCGCGACCGGGGCTCGGCGGCGACAACGCCCCCATCTTCCGCATGCTGGCGCCCGACACCTTCCAGGTGGATTCCTGGGGCGGTCAGATCCTCGACGAACTCACTCCCCAGGCCGGTGAGATCGTTCTCGATCGCACGCGGATGAGTGTCTTCAATGGCACCGGAATCGACATCATGCTCCGCAATCTCGGCATCCGCACGCTCGTCGTGATTGGCGCCTGGACGAATATGGCGGTTGAGCACACCATCCGGGACGCCGCCGACCACGGTTACGAGGTCACAGTTGTCACGGATGCAACATCCAGCCTCAGTGCTGAGTGGCAAGACGCTGCCCTGCACTTCGCCCTCACCAATATCGCCACTGCCACGGACACTGCAGACGCCGTCGCTGCACTGCGTCCCTGACTCCACCGCACCGCAAAGTTGAGTCAGCATGCCTTTCATCGAAGTCACACTTGCACAAGGTCGCACGGACGAGCAGCTGCGCGACCTGATGCGGCGTGTCCACGACACCGTCGAAGACTGGGGCGCGCCTGCAGCCAGTATCCGGATAATAGTGCGTGAGATCCCGCCGACGCTCTGGTCGGCGGGAGGGGTCACTCTGGCCGAGGCTAGAGGCTTGAAGTAGCGCATTGAAAGACCAGTCAGCTTCGTCTCGAGACTGCGGGCGGCCCAGAACCGAAACTCTCAACGCGTCGAGTCAACGGATCCAGCGGAGGCCCAGCGAGTGCGTCGCGTGCTCAGCTGCGCACCCACTTCCATGGCACCCCACTCGCACCACGACTGTCCGGGCAGAGCGGAAATAGTCCATAGTTGTATATACAAGTAACTTGTGTTAGTTTCAGGTACAAGCAATCCACAGAAGTGGAGACGTGAGCGAGAAAAGGGATCATCATGACCAGCTTCACCATTATCGGTACCGGCAACATGGGCACTGCGATTGGTGGTGTCCTCGCTGCCGGCGGAAGTGGCGTCAACCATGTCACACGCGAGAACGCCGGCACAGCGACTTTGACCGGCGACGTCGTCATCCTGGCCGTTCCCTACCCCGCCGTCGACGGAATCATCGCCGACTACAGCAATCAACTTGCCGGCAAGGTCGTGGTCGACATCACGAACCCACTGAACTTCGAGACTTTCGACTCACTCGTTGTTCCGGCTGGCAGCTCGGCGACAGCAGAAATTCAGGCGAAGCTCCCCGGCAGCACGGTCCTCAAGGCGTTCAACACGACGTTCGCGGCCACCCTTGCCAACAAGCAGCTCGGCGGGCTGACGACAACAGTCCTCATCGCCGGCGACGACACCGAGGCCAAAGATGCCCTCGCCACTGCCGTGAAGGCGGGCGGCCTCTCCGCCATCGACGCTGGATCTCTCGCGCGTGCGCACGAACTCGAGGCGCTCGGATTCCTGCAGCTCACCCTCGCGGTGGGCGAAAAGACCAGCTGGACCGGCGGCTTCGCCATCGCTAACTAACTCTTGCCACTGCCACTGCCACCGGGAGCAAACGATGACCGTTGAGACTGATGATCGTGTTCTGAACGCCGAGACGTCGATGGGTGCTGTGACCCTGCGGGTCGGTGACCTGACAACTATGTCGGACTACTATTCGCACGCCTTCGCGTTGGAGCCTCTCGAAGAGGTCAGCCGCGGTCGTGAGGTTCACCGGGTACTCGGTCGGGGGTCGACGCCATTCGTTCGACTTATTCACACGCCGAATCTGCCCGTGGTCGATCCGCGCCAGGCCGGGTTGTTTCACACGGCATTTCTGTTTGAGAGTCCCGCGAGTCTGGCGGCGACGGTGTATCGGGCGGCGCAGGAGCCACATAGCCGCTTTGTCGGTTCCAGCGATCATCTGGTCAGTGAAGCGTTCTACTTCACCGATCCGGAGGGGAACGGTGTCGAGCTCTACGCGGACCGGGATCGCGATGGGTGGGTTCGCCAAGGCGGTGAGATTCTGATGACAACGCAGTACCTCGACCCCAATGCGTACCTGCAACGTCACCTCACACCGGAAATCATGGACGGCGGCCCGTCGCTGGCCGGCATGGTCGGCCATGTGCACTTGCAGGTCGGTGACCTGCAGACGGCGGGCGCGTTCTATATTGATGCGCTCGGGTTTGAGGTGACTCAGTCCCACTTTCGCGGGGCGCTGTTCGCGTCTGCCGGCGGGTACCACCATCACATCGCAATGAACACCTGGAACAGCGCCGACTCCGGTCCTCGAGCGGCCAGCCTCGGACTCGGCGACGTCTCCGTGACGGTGCCGGGAGCATCTGACCTCGAGGCACTGACGGCGCGACTTCGCACACGCTCGATCCCATTCCGCAGCGATGGGCGTTCGGTGAGCGTCACCGACCCCTGGGGCACACACGTCACGGTCGCTGTCCCCGAACTATCCCTGGAAGAGTTGATTGCCCGATGAATACAACCCTGAACGATGTCCGCTCGCCGACCTGGACGACCATGAGCGCTGCTCCGGCGGTTGTCCTCTTCCTCCACGGCTACGGCTCGAATGAAAACGATCTGGCCGGACTCGCACCAGCGCTGGGGCTCGCACTCCCCTGGGCCGCGCTGCGGGCCCCGGTCGAACTCGGAAACGGCGGTGCCGCCTGGTTTCCGATCGTAACGCCCGGCAACCCTGATGTTGATTCGGTCGGCGAGGCGACGACTGCGATCTGGTCCTGGGTGGACCAGCATCTGGACCCAGCCACACGAGTGATTCCCCTCGGGTTCTCCCAGGGAGGGCTCATGGCCAGCCAGCTCCTACGCACGCGCCCAGACCGGGTCCTCGCCCCGATCGTGCTCGGTGGATTCGTGCAGGCCGCCGGGCAGCCGGGCGACGAGGTCCTCACTGATTCGCGCCCTGCCTTGTTCTGGGGCCGCGGAGCAGAAGACCGCGTCATCGGCCACCCTGCGATCGAGCGAACCAGCGCCTTCCTTCCCCAGCACACCCGGCTTGTGGAGAAGGTATACACGGGGTTGGCTCACGGTATTAACGGCGACGAGGTCGCCGACGTGCGCGCATTTCTCACGGCCGAGGTCGGCGCCACCGCCGTGAACAACTGATGTCCGCCGAGACGCCGTTCGAGATCGGTATTTTTTCCTTCGGCGAGCTCACCCGCGGTGGCGATGGAACCCCGATCGGCCCCGAGCAGCGGATGCGAGACCTGCTGGAATGGGCTCGAGTTGCGGACGAGGCCGGTCTCGATATCTTCGGTGTCGGGGAGCACCATCGAGATGACTTCGCGGTGTCCTCTCCGCCGGTTGTGCTCGCTGCCGCGGCTGCGCAGACCAGCCGCATCCGCTTGACCAGTGCGGTCACCGTGCTCTCCAGCGCTGATCCGGTTCGTGTGTTCGAGGACTTTGCAACACTCGATGTGCTCAGCGCCGGGCGTGCCGAGCTGACCGCCGGAAGGGGAGCCTACCTTGAGTCCTTTCCGCTGTTCGGCCAGGATCTGGACCGCTACGACGAGTACTTCGAGGATCGTCTGGATCTCCTGCTACGCATCCGCGAGGGGAACCCCGTCTCGTGGACTGGAACAACTCGCAAACCTCTCGAGTCCGCCGGAGTGTGGCCGCGGCCCCTTCAGGACGAACTGCCAGTGTGGCTGGCCGTTGGCGGCACTCCTGCCTCCGTGGTGCGTGCCGGCAAACTTGGGCTGCCGATGTACCTGGCAATCCTGGGAGACCCACAACGATTCACGTCCCTCGCTGAACTGTATCGACGGTCCGCGGGGGATGAGGGACGTAGTCCAGAGCGGATCGGAGTGACGTCGCATTTCTACGTGGAGCCGACCTCACAGGGCGCCCGTGAAACTTTCTACCCGCACTACTCCTCCTACATCGGGCAGAATATGCCCCGTACCGGTCACCTCGACCGGGCTTCCTTCGATGCGTGGGCGAGTCCTCGTGGGGCGCTGTTTGCGGGCAGCCCCGCGGAAATCATCGACAAGATTCTGTGGGAGCACGAAATTCTCGGCCACTCACGGTTCCTCGCCCAGGTCGGCCTCGGAGGGCTCTCTCAAGCGGACACGCTTCGCTCCATCGAACTGCTCGCAACCGACGTACTCCCGGCAGTGCGCACGGCAACTGCCACGCGTGCGGAGCCTGCGGATTCAACGCCGGTGGCCGGCCACCGACCAGTCGTAGCTATATTGCCTGAGTAGGATTGATTGTCATGGAAGCTTTGGCGCACAACGAACGGGTGGCAATCGCGCGACTTCACGCCCTGCTGGAGCTTCTGCCGACTGCCCTCGATCGAGAACTCGCGACCATTGGCCTCACTTCTTTCGAGTTCATCTTGCTCGAGGCGCTTCAGGAGTCGGATGCGGGAAGGCTTCGGCTTACTGCCCTGGCGAAGCGCACGAATGCCACACTCCCCCGTTTGTCTCGCGTCGTGACCGGGCTCGAACGCAAAGGACTCGTTCAGCGTTCAGCCTGCGAAGAGGACGGCCGGGCAACCAACGCCGTACTCACACCGGCCGGCGGGACGGCGTACGAGAGCAGCAAATCCGTCTACAGTCGCGCCGTACGCGCCATGATCTTGGACGGCATGAACGCCGACGCCGTGGATCAACTGGCCCAGCTCGCATTCTCCATTCTCAGCAATCTCGACCCCCAGTTCCACGACGCTGACAATTCCGACGCGGCCTGCTCAGCGGATCCAGCGCCCGAAAATCTGGCGGTGGAAGTCCCCAGTTGTCCCGCCGACCCGTGATCTCCGCCGGATTCTCGCGGCGATTTCCGGGCTAGAGCTGACGGAGTGGTAGCCCGAAGTTGCGGTTACGCGCGTTCGAATATGGCGGCGAGGCCCTGCCCGCCGCCGATGCACATGGTCTCCAGCAGGAGATGACCGTCGGTGCGGTGCAGGTGCCGTGCGGCGGTGGCGAGGATGCGGGCGCCGGTGGCTCCCACCGGGTGTCCGAGGGAGATTCCGGAACCGTTCACGTTGGTGCGTTCCCAGTCCACGTCGGTGAAGTTCCACTCGCGCGAGACGGCGAGCACCTGCGCGGCGAAGGCCTCGTTCAGCTCGATCAGGTCGATGTCGGCCAGCCCGAGCCCGGCGCGCTCGAGGGCCTTTTTCGTCGCGGGGACGGGGCCGAGGCCCATCCGGGAGGGGGTGGCGCCGGCGCGCGCCCAGGAACGAAGTCGCACCAGCGGCGTGAGGCCGAGTTCTTTCGCGCGTTCCGGCGTGGTGACGAGGCACGCGGCGGCCGCGTCGTTCTGGCCGCTCGCGTTTCCGGCGGTGACCGTGGCTGCCGCGTCCGCCTGCCCCAGAATCGGCCTGAGGGCGGCAAGCGCCTCGAGGCTCGTCTCCCGCGGGGTTTCGTCGGCGGAGATCACGACGGGGCCCTTGCGGCCGGGCACGGTGACCGGCACGATCTCGTCAAGGAACCGGCCGTCGGCGACGGCGGTCAGGGCGCGCTGTTGGGAGCGCAGCGCGAGTTCGTCCTGTTCGATCCGGTCGATGCCGTAGTCACGACGTAGGTTCTCGGCGGTTTCGAGCATGCCGCCGGGCACCGGGAACCGCCGACCGCCGGCCGTCTCGCGGCCGCGGCCGAGAGCGTCGCGCAGCAGCATGCCGGCCGTCCCGCCGACGCCCCAGCGGGAGTCGACCGTGTAGAACGGGGCCTGGCTCATCACGTCGACACCGCCGGCGATGGCCAGGTCGCTGACGCCGGTCTGCACCTGCATTGCGGCGTCAAGAATGGCCTGCAGGCCGGAGCCGCAACGGCGGTCGACCTGCACACCGCCGACACTTACCGGCAGTCCGGCGTTCAGCGCCGCGACCCGGGCCACCGGGGCGGCCTCGGCGGTGGGATACGCCTGGCCGAAGATCACATCGTCGACGAGCGCACCGTCGAGGCCGGTGCGCTCCATCAGCGCGGCGATCACGGTCGCGGCGAGATCCGCGGGTGCGACCGTCTTGAATGCCCCGCCGAAACGGCCGATCGGGGTGCGGAGCGGCTCGCAGATGACGACCTCACGCAACGCGGTCATGCGACGGTCGGTTCGGTGAGCAGCGAGTTCATCGTGAGCGGTGGTGCCGGCACG
>Ga0307487_1000404_pt1 | contig 34158 bp, 26 predicted proteins | sample CBIW12metaG_FD_203665 | JGI IMG/M metagenome (GOLD analysis project Ga0307487, IMG submission 203665) | Sea-ice brine microbial communities from Beaufort Sea near Barrow, Alaska, United States - CBIW 1.2 | ecosystem: Environmental > Aquatic > Marine > Coastal | place: USA: Alaska | collected... | reverse complement strand
TATGAACTTATTAAAATTGCTCGATACAATGTGCCCGGAGACAAGTAGTACTTCGGAAGAAAAAGATAATTTTTTCTCCAGAAGAGACGCTTTCCGTCAATTTGGAGATTTGAGTAAAAAAGTGGCTATGGCTGCTGTCCCTTTGGGACTTATTACTGCATTGCCTAAAGTGGCAAAAGCAGATACTGCAAGTTTGATAAGCGTTTTGAACTTCGCTTTAACGCTGGAGCACTTAGAATATAGATATTATCAGATGGGATTAGATTCTGGTGTAATCGACGGAGCTGACCAAGTAATATTCAAAAAAATAAGAGATCATGAAATTGCTCACGTTAATTTCTTGACTGAAGTAATAGGAAATGTGTTGGGCGGAATGCCGGTTGCTGAACCAGCTTTTGATTTCACTGCAGGTGGTAATTTCATGCCATTTGATGATTATCCAACCTTTTTGGCTCTTTCTCAAGCGTTTGAAGATACAGGAGTAAGAGCTTACAAAGGTCAGGCGGCAAATGTCATGGAAAATGACACCGTATTGACTGCTGCACTTTCTATACATTCAGTAGAAGCAAGACATGCATCTATGGTTAGACGCCTTAGAACTAAGAAAGGTCAGGATGATGTAAAAGGTTGGATCACAAATGGTTCAAGAGGTACACTTCCAGCTCCTACTCAGGCGACATATGCTGGAGAAGAAAATGTAATCATTGGAGGAGTAAACGTGGTAGATCTTACTGGAATCAGTAAAGAAGCGGTATCAGAGGGATTTGATGAGCCTCTTACTAAAGACCAAGTACTAGGAATTGCAAAATTATTCCTTGCATAAAATTAGTTGGGGTTGAGTGGTTTAGATGTCATCTCTATGAGATGGCATCTTTTTTTTGCCCTAGGAATTCTGAATAATTTAGCTCTCTCAGTGCTTCTTAACGAAGGTATTCTGAAATTTATAGATAGCTTAAGTTTTACGTAACTTTATCATTCTTTCGCCTATTTACTGGCAAAGTAGCGGATAATCATATTGCATAATATGTATATCCGCTTTTCTGCCAGTAAAGAGTCAAAAGCATTGAAAAATTTGGTAAACTCAGCAATTGACGCCACTTCGGTCTTCCGTCATCGGTCATATAACCAGTCAATCAAAGAAACTACGGTTACTGGCAAAGTAGCGGATAATCACATTGCATAATATCTCAGGTGCTGCACGGTCTTAAATCAAATCTTATTTATTTGAAAAGCTTTGGTGCAAAAATAGCAAGATAGTCTCTCCAGTTTGCCCAAGTGTGTCCGCCTTCACTTTCGTAATACTCGTGTTCGAAACCTGTTTTGTCAAGTATACTTAAAAGCCTTTTATTAGATTCCATTACGAAATCGTCTTTTCCACAGGCTACCCAGTATTTTTCAATGCCACTTTCTTTTAGTGTGTTGAATTTCTTCTCCAGCGCCTCCATGTCAGCATTTGCATCGAAAATACCGCTGCTGAAAACTCCTATATATCCAAAGGTTTCAGGATATTCCGTAGATGCGGTGATGGTATGTGCTCCACCCATAGATAATCCTGCAAGTGCACGACTTTCTTTGTTCGCTTTTACACGATAATTCTTTTCTATATAAGGGATGACATCTTCCACCAGACTTTTTTCAAATTTGCCTTGAAACTGTCCTCGATTTTCTCTCGTCATTTCTCCCACTCGTGACACATTTCTTAGTGTGCTGGTTTGCCAAGCGTTACCATTGGTCATGACGATCAGCATTGGCGTTGCTGTCCCTTCAGAAATTAAATTATCCAAAATCAAATTTGCCCGACCTAGAGATGACCAAGCGTCTTCATCTCCACCAGCACCATGGAGTAGGTACAAAACTGGGTAATTTTCTTTGCTGGACGCGTATCCTGGAGGCGTGTACACGTACATTCTTCTGTTGAGCTCCAATGATGGAGATTCATACCAAACTTTGGAGATGCTTCCATGAGGGGTTTCATTCAATTCAAATATTTCTGATTTTTCACCGGGGATAATAAAAAAGCTCGCATAGCGAACTCCATCCCGTACCGCCCTCGAATTATTAGGGTCAATAGCGGCCACTCCATCTATGAGAAAATTGTAATGATACATATTTGATGGTAGTGGAGCTGTAGTTAAAGACCAAATCCCTGCATCATCTTTCTTCAAAGGAAGCGCCTCAACATTGACCATCCAGCTGCCATTCACTACAATTGAATTTGCGTCAGTTGAATAGACACGAAACGTAACTGAATTGTCTAAAGCGATTTCTGGAGATATTACTTTGGGAGCCTGCGTAGCATTTCTTTCTTGGGCTTGGACATTTATTGCTACTCCCATAATAAGGAGTGAGACAACGACAGCGTAAATGTATTTTGAGATCATAGTTAGAGGTGGTTGTTGAAATTATGCTGATTATTTATAGAGCTTTGGTTCAAAATTGTGTGAGTCATGATTCCAGACATGTCCAGTATGTCTGCCAGTATTTTGGTTGATTTCATAATCAGTGCCGTTGTTATAGACAATATTCTCAGGACCGCCCTCAATGAACAGTAAAATTTTTGCTGTTTGATCAAGTGTAGATGCTATTTCTGCAAATCTTATGTCGCCGCTTTTATACATTTTTTCATTTTCCGAAATCCATCCTAAACACATCACATTAATATAGGCAAACATCTCCAATCTAGTCATAAGTAAATCCAACACTTCTAATCCGCCCATAGAAATACAATTAATGCTCTGCGATATAATTCAGTATGCACATTGTAGTTAGAATAGATATAAGGAACCAGATTACTGATGAAATCTTTGCCAAAGATTTTTGTGTCTATTCCGCCATGAGGCATCACCATTATCATTTGCTTTGCTCTGCCTTCTGCCAAAAGGTTATCCATTTCAAAACCATTCATGAGCTTAGGAAAACTATGCGGATGAGTAAAACCTGACATCTTCTAAAACTCATCTTTGCCTGCATCCATGATAAATCTGCAAATGCCAGAAAATGGTGGTCAGGATCCAATATTTCATATGTGGTACCTATTACTAAAAACAGCAGAGTAATATTTTCAATTCACCTTTTATGTTCCGGCTTTTTAGATTACTCCCCGCGTAATCAAAACTCATTGTAAACAAGCATGAAAATATGCAAATTAGATTATAACTTTTTCATAGTTTTGGAAGCAAGATTGAGCCGTTTTTGGTTTCCTATGAAATCATCATAGCAATTCTAATTTTGAAAGTGGAATGAGACACTTGGTTTCATCTGAATTTTATACTTCGAATGAGCAATTTTCCATCCTCAAATTGACCTTTGTCTCGAACAAATTGCATTTTGAATCGTTTAGATCCAAGAATTATTCTGCCTTATCTGTAAGACAGAAATTTGAGTTAATGAATGCAGCTACTTGTAATTAATTTGAAAAAGTTTTAAACATTAGTCCATATAGTAAATATATGTAATGTATCTAGACTTAGATTAAAGTATGCCTAATATAGGATTAATTAAAATGTTTTTTTACTATCTTTTACCTAATATTTTAGCTAACTATTTTTCGAGTTTTAATCAAAATATTAACTTTAAATTATACAGTCTTAAAAAGTTTCGTTTTAACTTACAACTCTAATTAAAAAAATATATAAATGAAAAAAGCTTTACTCTATGTGATTACGCTTTTTGCATTCGCATTAAATGGGAATGTGCAGGCGCAACAACAACAGGTTACGGGGACAATTATTTCTGCCGATGATAATTTGCCTCTGCCTGGAGTTAATGTTCGTGTTAAAGGCACTTTAAGAGGTGCCATTACTGATGTTGAAGGTCAGTTTTCAATTCAAACTTCTTCTGATGAAATATTGGTTTTTTCTTTCGTCGGGTTTACGACTCAAGAAATAGCAGTAGGTACTAGTAGTGTTTTAGATATTACGTTGAAGTTGGACGATAATGTTCTTGGCGAAGTGGTAGTAACGGGGTACAAAACCCAGAATGCCAGGGAAATATCCGGTTCAATCAATGTTGTTTCGGGAGATCAGATTAGAGATGTTCCGATTGCATCCTTCGATCAAGCTCTTCAAGGTCGGGCGCCTGGTGTGCTTATTCAGGCTAATTCAGGTCAGCCAGGAGCTGCAGCAAACGTGACAATCAGAGGTAAAGGGACTATCAATGGTTCCAATAATCCTTTGTACATATTGGATGGAATACAGATTTCTGCCGCTGATTTTTCATCTCTCAATCCAAATGATTTTGCATCTTTTTCAATTTTGAAAGATGCAGCATCTACCTCTATTTATGGTTCAAGAGGAGCAAATGGTGTAATCGTAATCACTACCAAAAGAGGTAAAAGTGGGGAAACTAAAGTGAATTACGATTTTCAGTTTGGAATTTCTCAAGCGCCGACTCATCCTGAAGCAGTGATGAATACCGCGGAAAAGCTTGAGTACGAGTTAGCGAATGGAAATCCTTATGGATGGTCTGATGCAGAATTAGCCGATTTGAGACAAATCGATACAAACTGGGAAGATGTTTTGCTTAAAACTGGCTACACACAAAATCACCAAATATCAGCAGCTGGAGGAAATGAAAATACCACCTTCTTTTTATCAGGATCCGTTTTTGATCAAACAGGAACTGTACCTAATACTGGTTTGAAAAGATACACGGCTAGAATAAATGTGGAAACAAAGGTTAGTAATTTCACCTTTGGAATGAACATATCAGGTGGATTTTCCAAGTTTAATAACACGTTAGAAGGCGATTCTTTTATTGGTTCTCCCCTAAATGCCATCAGATGGTCAAACCCATATGAATCTCCTTATCAGCCTGATGGAAGTTATACACAATTAGTTTCTGGTCAACCAAACGCATTGCAAGAGCTTTTGGAAAACCAAACATTAAGGAATCAACTTAAAGGTGTTGCGATTGGTTTTGTTCAATATGACGCTCCATTCTTGAAAGGGTTGTTACTTAGAACCAACTGGGGGGTAGATTATACTCAAAATGATTCTTCACAATATTTGGACAAAACAACTTACCAGGGTTTTATAGCTCAAGGTCAAAACGGTAGTTTGGAAAGAGGTTATAGCAAAAACTTTCGTTATACAGGAACAACTTCCATTTCTTACAAAAAGCAAATTAATGCAACTAATTTTTTCAACATATCACTCTATAATGAGGTGTTGGAAAATGATTTCAGAAGTTTTGGATTTACAGGTTATGGACTTGTTGGTCCTTTTCAAAATGAAGCTGGAATCACACCAGGAAATCCGCTCAATGGCTACATTCCAAATGTTAGAGGTAACGGTGGGCAAAACGCACTGATTTCATATTTTGCAGACGGTACTTATGGTTTCAAAGGAAGATATTTCCTGAACGCAGGTATTAGAAGAGACGGTTCATCAAGATTTGGAGCTGATAACAAATATGCGACTTTCGGTTCTATTGGAGCAAGTTGGATTGTCAGTGATGAAGTATTTATGGATAACCTAAAAGGAAATTTCTTTAATGAATTAAAGTTAAAAGCGAGTTATGGCACCGTAGGTAATCAAGAAGGAATCGGGAATTTTGATTCTAGAGAGCTATTCGCCCGGTCAATTTACAATGGGGTTGGTGGAATTGTATTGACAGGTCTTCCAAATCCACTCTTGCGATGGGAGAAGATAAAAATGTTTAATGTGGGATTGGAATTTGCATTAGCAAAGGGGAGAATCAACGGTATTGTTGAATTTTACAATAATGTCACGAATGATTTATTCTTGAATAGACAACTTTCCAGAACTACAGGTTTTACTTTTCAAAACACCAATATTGGTAGCATGAGAAACAGAGGATATGAGGTGTCTTTCACCGGTGCAGTCATAGACAGACCAAATTTCAAATGGGAATTGAATGCAAATATTACCTACAATAAAAATGAGGTGATTTCACTTGTAGGAGATCAAAATGAATTCATAGATGGTGATTTCATCACCAGAGTTGGAGAGCCAATTAATAGTTTATATTTAGTACGTTATGCCGGCGTAGATCCTTCAAATGGTGATGCGTTATATCTTAATACTGAGAGTGAAACTACCAATGAATATAATCCTGCCGATAGAGTTATATTAGGCACTACAGATGCACCTATATATGGTGGTTTTGGAACTACATTTACTTATAAAGGTTTTAGATTGGATGCCTTGTTCAGTTATGTAGCGGGAAATGACCTTTACAATAATGATAGGAATAACGTCGAAAACCCATCGTATTTATTCGATAATCTATCAAAATTGATGATTAATGAATGGAGAACACCTGGACAGATTACAGATATACCATCTGCCGACAACCCATTTTTCTCGGGAACAAGTAGATTCGTTGAGTCAGGAGATTTCATCAGGTTGCGCAATGTAAACTTGTCATACTCTCTACCATCAAATTTAACGGAGTCGTTAAAAATCGCCTCCCTAAGAGTGTTTGTTCAAGGTCAAAATCTCTTGACATTCACAGATTTTAGAGGGTTTGATCCAGAACTTTCGGGCAATCTGATCGGCTCTCAATATCCGGCTCTCAGAACAGTTACAGTGGGTGTTAATGTTGGGTTTTAAATATACGGAATTTATGAAATTGAAATATATACTTATAGGACTTATCGCTACAGGCGCTTCAATGTTTACAGCTTGTAACAGCGTTATTGACTTAGAGCCTGAATTTGTGCTAGATGGAAGTCAACGATTCAATAATCTAGACGATTATGAGTTTTCGTTGATCGGAACCTATGCGCAGTTTAGATCTACTGATTATTATGGCAATGCATCTGGGCCTGCGGGAGGATTTTCAACCTTACCAGATATGATGTCTGACAATCTTACGGAAACAGGAGAGTCTCTGGCGAATTTCAGACAGCTGGTAAATTTTGATTATGCTGCTGATGATGTTGCAATTGAAGATCTTTGGACTGCCGCATACAGAATCATTGCGCAAGCCAACATTACCTTGAGAGGAATTGATGAATTTGCTTCTGAAAACCCTGGTCAATATAATAGAATTAAGGGACAGGCATTAGCCATTAGAGCCTACGTCCATTTTGATCTTTTGAGATATTTTGGAGATGATCTTGATTTGAATTCAACAACTTTGGGAGTACCCTACAAGCAAGAGTTCAATTTAGATAATATAGCAAGACCAACTGTTGCTGAAACTTGGGAAGGAATTTTTGCTGATTTGACTGCAGCTAAAGCATTGCTTTCAGACACAGATGTACCAATAAATTCCTCAGGGAATTTCTCATTAAGAGCTAATATTGATCCAATCACTGTGGATGCAATTTTGGCAAGAGCCTATTTGTATTCAGGTCAATATCCACAAGCAATTGCAGCCGCTACGATAGTTATAGATCAAGTTCCTTTGGCATCCAGAGAAAACTTCTCAGCAATATGGAGAGATGATAATATCGGTAGTACTGAGGTGATCTGGAGCCTTCCATTCAATTCGGGAGAAGGTACACCTGCTTCAAATGTCTATTTCGCAAGTGGAAATAGATCCTCCTTCAGACCTTCTGCGGAAGTCCTTGGCGAATATGATCAAGTGAATGACATTAGATATAGTGCCTATTTTCGAACTAATAATAATAGAACGATAGTTAGTAAATTTCTTGGTAAAGGAAGCTTATCAGATGGGATTGTAAACTGGAAAGTAATAAGAGTAAGTGAAATGTATCTTATTAGAGCTGAGGCCAACACAAGAATTCCTGGAAATAATCTAAATGCTTTGAGAGATTTGAATACACTCCGGGCTTCTAGAATCACTGGATATGTCCCAACCTCTCTAGCGGGACAAGCATTAGTTGATGCGATAGAATTGGAGCGTAGAAAAGAGTTGTTTGTAGAAGGTCATAGATTCTTTGATGTGAAGAGGACAACCAGAAATCTTGTAAGATCTGATTGTGGCACCAACTTTACAACCTGCTCGCTCACTGCCGGAAACAGAGCTTGGGCTTGGCCAATACCAATTGGTGAAATTATTGCCAATGACTTGATGAGTGATGCTGATCAGAACCCTGGTTATAATTAATCTGGAAAAGTATTCACTATCAAGTAATCACACGATTTGATTATATATAGTTTATAAATTATCTATATCCCTAATTGCACCAGTAACGATATAAAAGCATTATAGAACAAGCTCCACGTTAGGGTCTAGTGCACTTCGGTCTCCCGATGGCTCTTTAAGGACGTCTTTCGGGCAGTGGTTTTCCAGTCTTTAAAGCAAAGAGAATATAGCTACTGGCATCATCGGATAGCTATTGGAGGCGGATAATCAGATTAAATAGTATTGATAAGTCCGACTGTTTATACTTTCGGACTTATTTTTTTTTGATTTCCCTTTTTTAGGGGGAGAATTATAGGGCAGTAAAATTGACTTACACCAACCTATTCATCATTCAACTCAACTATCACCTCAATCTCCACAGCCATATTACCCGGCAATCCTACCACGCCTACAGCTGACCTGGCGTGTCTTCCTTTTTCTCCAAAAACCTCAATCATCAGATCAGAAAATCCATTAATGACCTTAGGGTGATCTTTAAATTCCGGTGCGGAATTTACCATGCCCAATACTTTTACAAATTGCTTGATACGGGTCAAGTCTCCGGTAGCTTTCTGAAGTACAGCGATGATCTCAATGCCGGTCTCCCGAGCTGCCTGATATCCTTCCTCTATGGTCAGTTCGGTACCCAACTTGCCAAACACATCTGGTCCATTTCCAGAGAGATACAGCAGGTTTCCTACCTGTCTCCATTTTACGAATGAACCTGATGGTTCTGGAATTGTAGGAAGATCTAAGCCTAATTCCTTGATTTTTTCAGCTGGCGTTTGAGCTTTAGTAACATATGATAAAAGCACAAGAATACTTAAAATGAGAGTGATTCTAATTTTCATAATTGATTTTCCTAAGCTAGTTCTTTCTATTTATTATATAAAATAGATTTATTTCCTCAAGCAATACATCCTGTCTAGATAGCACCTTACTGATCTCATTTAACTTCTGATTTTAAAGCATCAACCTGACTCGGAATAGAGGTTTATTAAATGATAGGTATTTAAATTCGCTTATTTGATGTTTGAATTGAAAAGATCATTTTCGTGGAGGAAATGTGTTTAGCGAAGGTGACAAAAATGTATTAAGAGTATAAAATTAAACAACAGCTTGGGATGAATAATTAGAAATAATTAAATGGAAGCTCAAAATCATTAGACACCGAATTAGTTTGATATAGACGGATTTTATTCTCTATAGAATCGTAGGAAAATTCCTGAAAAAGTAGTGCTAGATGATCATATCAAACTTAGAGTTTTGCTGATACTCAATGAAAATTTGGAGATGTACAATGATCAATTAGAATAAGTTGCAGCGGTGAAAAGCGCATCCCGAGTGTATTTTATTAGTAGATAATAACGAATTATCTGCCGCACTCACTATTTATAATATTTGTAGAAATCTTTGATGAATTTATTGAAGTAGATGTCCACACCTACGTTCACTGTCATGTACCCATCTAATCGGTGATCAAGTCCCGATCCACGACGAATTCGGCCACCGTTTTTAAGGATTTTATTTACATTTGGCATTCCGTTAGCGTCTAAGAAATCAGGATTTCTCACTGCCAACCTCAGTCGCTCAGGATGTGTACCTGACGTATAATCATCCACCAAGTTGAGATAAAATTCGCTGATATTGTACGCGGAAATGTCATCCAAATAATCAGATAAAGTAAATCTATAGGATCCTTCAATCATCAAATCCATGTGAACGTTGAGCTTATACTTCAAGCCAATGCCCATAGGAAATACCATCACATATTTTTCGTAAGGATTATTTTCAAGTTGAAGTGGTCTGAGATTTACCCACTCTCCGTCCAGTAATGTTTCAGGATTGTTTGAGGTGAAACCCAGGCCTGCAAAAATATAGGGGTTCAAGAAAGATCTGCTGATGGCATATATTTTCACCGGAAAAAGGTAATACTCCACCATTCCAAGTACTTCCCAATTATTTGCTTTAAAGTTTAGATTTCTCGGTATTCTATTAGCTTCGGGATCTGATGGCACATCTGAACCTGAAATTTTGTAGTAACTGACTTGTGCTCTAGCTCTGAGGTTTGTGCCAAAAGTATAATTAGCACTAACATTTATATCCCAATCAGGTTGGATGCCTTCATCGTATTTCCAAAATGAATAAAGTTCACCATAATACTGAGTAGCTCCGGCAGTCACAGAAAATGACCATGGTTCTTCAAAACGAAATTTGTAGAGACTTTGAGAAAATGCTGCAGTCGACCCTAAGAAAAGTAGAATAAATAATATTTTTTTCATAGAAAGGTCAAACCACCCCATGTTGTATAGTTGTGTTCGGTGTGAAAATTACCCTAATTTTTTAAGTTATCAAACCCAGATTTGAGATGAAGGTCGCGCTGAGGATAAGGCAACTCAATTTTTTCTTCAGTAAATTTTTTGAAAATCGCATAATATAAGTCGCTTTTCAGCACATTTGGACGATTAATATATTCTGAAGTCCAGACTCGCAAAAGCATTTTGAGACTGCTTCCTGCAATTTCTTCAAACAGCACATCTGGCTTGGGCGTTTTCAATACCCCAGGGTGCCCGTCCGCAATTTCCATCAAAATCCTCCGAACTCTCTCTGGATCCTCATTGTAGCCTACACCCAGACCTATACCAAATCGAATATTTCTATCGTTGTGGGACCAATTGGTTACCTGACTGTCAATAAATTGGCTATTTGGGACTATTATTGTAATGTTGTCATTTGTAACGATCATGGTAGATCGCGCAGATATTTTGATTACGTCCCCGTACACATTACCGACTTCTATTCTATCACCGATTTTAATTGGCTGCTCGAAAAGTATAATCAGGCCACTTATGAAGTTGTTGGTGATGTTTTGAAGACCAAATCCAATACCTACACCCAGGGCACCAGCTAATATCCCAAACGCACTTAGGTCAACTCCGTTGGTTTGCAGGATAGAAAATACACCGGCAAGAATCAGCACATATTTTACGATGGTTCCGATAGATGCTCTAGTACCCGCTTCAATTTTATATCTCGCCAAAACCTTGTGCACCAAAAATCTTCTGATCCATTCGGTAACCACAATAAGCACTACAAAGGAAAAAATTAAAGTTAGGATTAGACCTATCGTAAGACTGGAATCACCGGATTTGATCAGGCTGTAACTGAGGATCTCTTGAATCCACTCAATGAATCCCTGCGCTTTTTCCTTTGCTACTTCATTTATTTCCTGAGGCATAGATCTAGGTGGTGAATTATAACTGTTCAAAATTGTTACTGATTCTTAAGTGACTCGAAAGTAATATAATTTGATAATAAATAAGGAAGTCTAACTAATCTTGTGACTTCATTTTATCCAAATTATAGGGTGAGATAATTAATTGAATTTGTCTAATTTTGACGCATGAGTAAGCAAAAAGAAGAGTTAGAGCATAGACTCAAATTAAGAAATGTGAAGCTTTCCGATTATGAAGATATTCGTGAAATCATGGTTTCTATCTATAAAAACAAGGGTGGTGCCTGGACTAAAGAAGAGTTAAAAAACCAACTCAAAGCATTTCCTGAAGGCCAGATTGGGATTGAGGATAATGGTAAATTGGTAGCAGCTGCACTTAGTATTGTGGTGGACTACAATAAATTTGGGGACAATCATACCTATGATCAAATTATCGGATTTGGTAAGTTTGACACTCATGATATGGAGGGTGACACACTCTATGGAACTGATGTTTTTGTGCATATTGAGTATAGAGGCATGCGCTTGGGCAGAAGACTTTATGATGTGAGGAAAGAGCTTTGTGAAAACCTCAACCTTAGGTCCATCATTGCAGGTGGAAGAATCCCCGGATATACAAATTATGCCGATGAGATGACGCCAAGAAAATACATCGACCTGGTTAAGAATAAGGAGATTTTTGATTCTGTGCTTTCCTTTCAGCTAGCAAATGAATTTCACGTTCGTAAGGTGATCACCAAATACCTGCCCTCCGACACGGATTCTAGAGCCTATGCGACGTTGCTCGAATGGATTAATATCTATTACGAAAAAGATGAAAAGCTCATTGGAAACAAAAAGTCTATCGTTCGGCTTGGCTTGGTGCAGTGGAAAATGCGTCGATTCTCCAATGTGGACGACCTTATGCAGCAGGTAGAGTTTTTCGTGGATACTGTATCAGGATACAAATCAGATTTTTGTCTTTTACCTGAGTTCTTCAATGCGCCCTTATTGGCCGAATTCAATGACATGGATGCCTCCGAAGCAATACGTAATCTAGCGGACTATACCAACGAAATCATTAGCCGTATGAGCGATCTGGCGGTTTCTTATAATGTCAACATCGTGGCAGGATCAATGCCAGAGTATGATGGTAAGAAGCTCAGAAATGTCAGTTACCTCTGCCGTCGCGACGGTACACAGGATAAGCAATACAAACTACACATTACCCCAGACGAAGCTTCCTATTGGGGACTTCAAGGTGGCAATGGAATCAATGTCTTTGATACGGATGCGGGAAGAATAGGGATTTTGATCTGCTATGATGTAGAATTTCCAGAACTGGGAAGGATATTGGCAGAACAGGAGATGGATATATTATTTGTGCCTTTTTGGACGGATACTAAAAATGCCTTCTTGCGGGTAAATACCTGTGCAAGATCCCGAGCGATAGAAAACGAATGCTACGTGGCGATCACTGGATCAGTGGGTAATCTACCTAAGGTGGAGAATATGGACATTCAATACTCTCAGGCGGCAATATTTTCACCCTCAGATTTCTCATTTCCCCATGATGCCATAGTAGCACAAGCATCTGAAAACGAAGAAACTATTATCGTAGCGGATGTGGATTTGGACTTGCTCACCAAGCAAAGAAAAGCCGGAAGCGTGCGAAATCTTGAGCAAAGAAGGCTTGACCTATATTCTATCCAATGGAAACAGAAAAAGTAATTTCAGGATATTTCTCCTTGGTGTCTCCTGATATCTGGGAAAGAGCAAAAAAGATCAAATTGCTTATCAGTGATATTGATGGAGTGATGACTGAGGGCGGCATTATCTATGACGACCAAGAGGTTGAATACAAGAAATTCAATGTCAAAGATGGTCTGATCGTCTTTCACCTACGCAGAAACGGAATTATGGTAGGTGCAATCACCGGTAGAGAATCACGCGTGGTGCAGAATCGCTGTGAGGAGCTGAAATTTGATTTTCATTACCATGGTGTGAAAAATAAAGGCAAGAAATTCGATGAGGTGTTAGAAACGTTGGAGCTATCAGCGGATGAGGTAGCCTACATTGGAGACGATCTTATAGACCTTCCTATTTTGTCGAGAGTGGGACTGGCGATAGTACCATCCGATGCCATGGTTTATGTGAAGCCCATTGCCCATTATATTTCTAGATTTGAGGGGGGAAAAGGAGTGTTTAGAGAAGTGGGAGATCTTCTACTCCATGCAAATGATTCCCTAGTTCCAATTATTGAAAAACTGATACACACAGACAATGACACCAAATAACCAACCGATGCGAATCACCGATGACGTGATTTTAGGCAAAGAAAAGCCTGTATTATTTTCAGGACCCTGTGCTGTGGAGAGTTATGATATCTGCTTGGAAATAGGCACAAAGGTAAAAGTTTGGGCTGAAGAGCATGGATTTTCCTATGTATTCAAAGCGTCTTTTGACAAAGCCAACCGTACCTCATCAGGTTCATTTCGAAGTATTGGCATGGACAAAAGTCTCGAGGTACTTCAGCGGGTGGGCAATGCACTGAATGTACCGTTGGTGACTGACATTCACGAAAGTTACCAAGCCAAGGAAGTCGCCGAGGTGGTGGACGTGCTCCAAATTCCAGCTTTTCTCTGCCGTCAGACAGATTTACTTTTGGCCGCAGGCGAAACAGGCAAAGCAGTAAAAATCAAGCGTGGTCAGTTTATGGCTCCTGAAGACATGCAATATGCGGTGTCAAAAGTAAGGTCAACGGGCAATGAAAATGTATGTCTAACCGAGAGAGGCTTTGCATTGGGCTATCACAATTTGGTAGTAGATATGAGAGGACTTCCCATCATGCGCCAATTTGCTCCGGTGGTATTTGATATCACCCACTCTGTGCAGCAGCCTGGTGGGCAAGGAGGGACAAGTGGAGGTCAACGTGAATTTGCTCCTATACTTGCTCGAGCTGCCGCAGCGACAGGCATTGACGGTTTCTTCATCGAAACACATCCAGAGCCATCGAAGGCCCTAAGTGATGGGCCGAACTTAATACCACTTCATCGTATGGGAGATTTTCTGGAAATGTTAAAGGAAGCTTGGACGCTTGGAAAGAAGTATCAGGATTTCTCTATTGAATAAGTAAAAATGAAAAAATTGATTTTTAGTTTGTTAGCCTCCGTTTGGCTTACTTTTTCTTCTTTTGCGCAGCAAATTCAGCCAGAACAGGCACTGTCGGATTTTATACGATATAAATTGGAAACCCAGAATCCGGGGCAGCGAGTTTCTATCGATGGCATTGAGCTTTTTGGATTGGAAGAGATTTACAGCTTCTACGAAAAAAGGAATTTTAAGGAAGCTTGGTCACAAAATCGAAGATTGACGGAGGAGGCTTACGAACTGAAATTTGAAATCAATCAAGCTAAGTTTGATGGGCTGAACCCAAACGACTATTATTTAGACAAGCTAAATCAGATTTTCACTCAGTTTGAAAGTTTTGATTCCAGACAAACTCCAGCCTCCCAAGAGGATCTGCTCAACGTCGATTTCCTCCTGACGGATGCATTTTTCAAGCTTGCTACCCACCTTTCTAGAGGGAAAGTTGATCCTTCGACGCTTAAATCCGACTGGGGGATTATGAATAAAAAGCCAAAAGTTTATTATGATGAGGTTCTGGCAAAAGCCATTGAAGAAAAGCAAATCCGACAAAATCTAGAATCACTCTATCCTTATTTTGTGATTTATCGCAAAGGCAGGGAAGTTCTTCGTGCTCTTGATGAGAAACGTAAGAATGATACGATCAACTGGAAAAAACTTAAAATCAACAAATCCATCAAAGTAGGAGAGCGGGACAATAGTGTAGCTAAGTTGAGAGACAGGTTGATATTCTGGGGGTATCAGGAAAACTATCAAGTGGAGGACCCAAAGCTTTTTGATTCGCTACTTTTCTTGAGTGTGAAAGAATACCAGCAAAACAATGGAATGGATACTGACGGTGTCATTGGCAACAAAACGTTGGCTTCTATCAATAACTCTCCAAGCGACCAATTTGACAAGGCTTCAGTGAATATGGAGCGTCTTCGTTGGCTACCGGATACCTTGAGGGATAGTGAGTTGATTTTGGTGAACATAGCAAATTATGAACTGGATTATTTGAATAATCGGGATACACTTTTCTCTTCCAAAGTCATAGTAGGACAAGAATATCATCAGTCACCGATCTTCACGGCCGAAATGAGTTATATCGTGTTCAGTCCCTATTGGAACTTGCCGAATTCTATCACACGCAATGAAGTAATGCCTGCCATGCGCAAGAATCCAAGCTACCTAAGTCGAAAGAATATGGAAGTAGTAACCTTCTCTGGTAAAAAGGTTGATCCAAACGGGATTGATTGGCAGGCAAAATCATTTCCATACATGGTCCGACAAAAACCCGGACCTGGCAACTCACTTGGCTTGGTGAAATTTATGTTCCCAAATAATCACAGCGTATACATTCACGATACACCGGCAAGAAGTTTATTTGAGCGTGGAGAACGCGCATTCAGCCATGGCTGCATTCGTTTACAAAACCCAGCAACTTTTGCAGAGGTTATTCTGAGAAATAATCCTGAGTGGACTCCTACCAAAATTTCTGAGTCTATGCATTTGACTCAGGAGAAAGTCGTAAATCTTGACAGGAAAATTCCTGTTGTAATTCTTTACCTTACTTTCTGGTCTGATTCCCGAGGTATTGGCAATTTCCGTGAAGATATTTATAGTCGCGATGCAGAAGTATTGGAAGCATTAAGAAGATGATTTTCCCATAATTGGGAATCTTATTCTCAATTTCACTTATTTTTTTAACTAAAAATTGATTGTAAACTTTGTTGAGTAGGTTTATTCTGAGGGACTTAACTTTTTCCTAGCTCATAAAATAGCACTGACTCAAAGAAGCATGACTTTTGGAAGTAGATCGGCGGAAATAAATTCCTGAAATTACCTATGAAAAATAAAATTGCAGTTGCCGCTGTCTTAGTGGTGCTTATCGGTGGAGGACTTTTTTGGTATATTAGTCGTAACCAAGCCTCTCTGTCTGAAGAAATAAGTGCAAGTATTCAAGAGTCAAAGCTTTCAGAATCACTTCAAGAATTTTACCAAAATAGAGAATACAAAGAAGTATGGTCCAATGGAAACAAACCGTCCAAGCAGGCTGAAGACCTTGTGGCGGCAATAGCTGACTCTAAATATGAGGGATTAAATCCCGATGATTATTATACCAAAGAACTCGCTTCATTTTTCCAAGAAAATGATAAAAACCAGCCAAAATTTAAATCTCTGAATAGAGATGAACTTGTTCAACTGGATTTTTTATTGAGTGAAGCATACCTCAAGCTGGCCTCCAATGTGGAAGTTGGAAAAGTTAATCCAGCCGATGTTGATGAAAACTGGAAAATGGAGGCTAAAAAAGCTGAGATTGATCCATCGCAGTTACTTTCTGAATTATCAATTGGCGGATCTGTACAAAATTCTCTTGACCAATTGAGACCAGATTTAGAGCTCTATAAGAAAGGAAGAGAGGTTTTGGGAAAGTTATATGCAAAATCAAAGTCTGACACCTTAACCTGGAAACCTGTCTATTTAGATAAAGCGTTGGAAGTAGGAGAGAGTGATGCTTCCATCCCACAATTGAAAGATCGACTGGTGTATTGGGGGTTTTTAGATCAATCCAATGTGGAAAATTCCGCTCTTTTTGATGATAAGATGGAGATTGGATTGAAGAAATTTCAGTTGGCTAATGGAATGGCAGATGATGGGAAGATCGGAAATATGACTGTGGCTGCATTAAACAACTCTACTCAGGATCTAATAGATGCCGCCTCGGTAAACATGGAGCGACTCCGTTGGTTGCCTGAGCTGCCTTGGAAGGAAGAAATGGTGTTGGTCAATATTGCCAACTTCGAGTTAGAGTACATGCAGAATGGCGACACTACTTTATCTGCAAAGATCATTGTGGGGAAAGAGTACAATGAATCACCGGTATTTACTGCCCCGATGAGTTATATCGTGTTCAGCCCTTATTGGAATATTCCAGAGTCCATTACCCGAGATGAGATAATTCCCTCCTACAACAAGGACTCCGGCTATTTCAGAGACAAGAATATGGAAGTAGTGTCAAATTCTGGGGAAGTGATAAGTGAAAAATCAGTAAACTGGAATGTTAAAAGTGGAGAGCCGTTACCTTTCAGAGTTAGGCAAAAGCCGGGAGGAGACAATTCATTAGGATTGGTGAAATTTATGTTTCCCAATGATTACAATATCTATATCCACGATACGCCTGCAAGAAGTTTGTTTTCCAAGGAACAGAGAGCGCTGAGTCACGGATGCGTGAGAATAGAAAATCCAGCTTTATTTGCTAAAACCTTGCTGAATGATAGCAGCTGGGATGATGAAAAAATCGATGAAGCAATGCACCAGGATAAAGAGGAGGCGGTGAAGCTGAACAGAGAGATTCCTGTAGTAATTCTATACTTGACTTTTTGGGCCGATGAGTACGGGAGAGCCCATTTCAGAGAAGATATTTACAAAAGAGATGCAACTGTTTTAGCAGCTCTCAAGAAATAATCAGGTATGGATTAAAGGAGAATTAGTCAGGTAATTTTGATCGTTGCCATAGATGAACAGCATAGTGCCATCTTTGATTAAATCAATCGCGGCCGCAGAGAGGTCAGAAGGTAAAGCAGGACATCCTAAACTTCTTCCCAGCCTTCCAGTGCTCTTGGCAAAATCTTCATTTGCGTAGTCTGCGCCATGTATTACGATTGCGCGATTCCTTGCCTGATCGTTAAAGCCCTTTTCTAATCCATCCAAACGGAGCGAATAGCCATGTTTACCACTGTAAGTCTCGCCCGTCTCGTAAAAACCAAGGCTACTTTTAAAAGATTCTGGCGTGTTTGAGAATGATTCCGCCATTAAATTCCCTGAGTTTCTACCATGGGATACGACTGAATTAAGTAGAATTTCACCTTTCTCAGTATCTATAATCCAAAGTCTTTTCTTTGTAGATGGAAGGCTAAAATCAATCACCGTAATTATCGGAGAGTTAAAATCGCCTTTCAATTTTTCCCAGCCATTCATCGCCATCATGAATACACTTTCCTGCGGAATATCTGAGCTACTTTGAGCCAAGTCCTGATAAATCTCTGAGGAGGCATTAAGCACTGGAGTATGGGGGATTTCTTTGGAGGAGGTGGAGTTGAAACTTAAAAGATAAAGTACTGGGATAATCAGGAGTCGTAATATCATAAAATCTTTGGTGATGTCGCAAATTTAGTGGCTTCTTTACTGATCTTCAAACGCTCTTTTAATCAGTCTCTTATAAAAAAAGTTCACTTTCTTCATTTATGTAGGTTGGGAACCTTCTACCAAAGCTTCGTGGTTAAGGGATTTGAATGGAGTTAGGCCTTATTTTGAAGACATATAATATCCTTTATTTTTGCCCTCCTAAAAATTAATTACCTGATTTGCAGACTACTATTTATTTTGTTTAATAAAAAGTAAAATACATTAAACAAAAAATAGGTGACTGCGGTTTTACAAAGCAATGAACGTATCAGTATTTCGAAAAGAGCATTTCAATGCAGCTCACAGACTTCATAATCCATCTTGGTCCGAAGAGAAAAACCAACTGGTTTTTGGAAAGTGCAACAATCCCAATTATCACGGTCACAACTATGAGTTGATCGTGGAACTTCGGGGGGAAATCAATCCAGATACCGGATACGTATATGATATGAAAGTGCTCAGCGATTTGATCAAAGAGCATGTGTTAACCAAACTTGATCACAAAAATTTAAACCTCGACACCGATGAATTCAATCAACTTAACCCAACCGCTGAGAACATTGCAGTGGTTATTTGGAATATTTTAAGGGAGAAAATTGATGGAAAACTCGAGTTAAAGATTCGACTTTATGAAACAGAAAGAAACTTCGTTGAATACGATGGGAATTAAAATTGCACGTGCCACTTTTGAAGAAATAGGAGACGAGCACGTTGGCACTTCTCTTCAAACTCCTCTACGGGAGGATGCTTTTGAAATGGACGATGAGTTGAAAATCGAATTGATTCAAAAGCACTTCAAGGAAATCATGAATGTGCTGGGTTTGGATCTAACAGACGACAGTTTGAAGGGAACTCCCCATCGCGTGGCAAAAATGTATGTGAAGGAGGTATTCAGCGGTTTAGATCCAAAGAATAAACCTGTCGCCAAGCTTTTTGAAAATAAGTATAAGTATAATGAGATGCTGGTAGAGAAGGATATCACTTTCTTCTCACACTGCGAGCATCACTTCGTTCCGATATATGGCAAAGCACACGTGGCTTATATCTCTAACGGAAGTGTAATCGGCTTATCCAAAATTAATAGAATCGTTCAGTACTATTCTCAGCGTCCACAGGTGCAGGAAAGATTGACGATGCAGATTGGTAATGACCTGGTTGAAGCCTTAGGGACGGACGATGTGGCGGTCATCATGGATGCAAATCACATGTGTGTAAGTTCCAGGGGAATAAAAGACACAACAAGTTCGACGGTTACCTCGTTTTATTCAGGGAAGTTTAAGCACGATGAACAGGCTCGTAACGAGTTTATGAAATACATCAGCTTAGAAAAGTAACATTTTGAAATACTAAACCAACATAGAAACCGGGCTGAAAGGCTCGGTTTTTTTGTGCTTGCGTTCTTTGCAGATCAAAGGATTTACTTCTTTTTTTGAGAAATATTTTTTAGCTACCAATGACATACCTACCTCTGAAAGGGAATTTTTGGAGATATTTGCGCAGTTTTCTCACCAACTCCCAATTCATCAAAAGTGTAAATTTCGAGTAGGGTATGAAGCTGGCAAAGCTAGTTAGGAGTGCCAATCCAGGATTGAATTTGTAAATATCCTATACTTCTATTTTTAGCATGCAACTCGACCAAAGTCAATACATTTTTCAATACGATCTGTCAGGTCAGAACACTATTTATGTAAGAAATTCCCGATCCATTTTCTCGATTCTTTAGTTGTTTATTTTCCATGAAGTGGCATGATCGAGTGATACGTAAAGTGTTCTAGTCACATTTTAAACTCTTAGACTATCTTCCGAACCATTGATAGATCTGATACACATTCTTTCTAACACCTATATTCATTTATGTTAGAAGCTAACGTAGATTTCATGCTTCAAATAAATCTCATAATTTTGATAAATGCTCTCAATTAAGCTGAGCATCTTTTTTTTGGCTATTAATTGAAATCAACTAGAATGGAGAAGCATAAAACGAATCATGATATCAAGGTCTACGGGATTTTGGCAGCAATTCTACTTGCGCTTCATTATTCATTGAATACAGGAATTTTCGACACTTGTGAAAAGTATATACCCTTTGCTTAGAAGCTCACCATGAGCTTATTTTTAATAGCTCTCATATTCTAGATTAGCAAAATTATAACTCGGGTGATAAATGTGTAGACCCACAATGAAGGTGACCGATATAACCTAATGAGCATTATTCGTTTTCTCGCAATAGCCTTCAGCCTTATCTTAGTACCTTCCTTTTTATTCCAGAATCTCTATGCCGCAGCGGTCAAATTTGGATTAATCTCCCTGGCTACAGGTTTTGCATTGCAAGTTCTAATTGCGTCATTCGTAGCCTGGATTTATTTGATTTGATTTTTCGAGGTACCAATCTCGTAGTCGATCATATTCAGATAAAAGGATTGAGGGGTGATGTAGTGTCGATCAGTTATTTTGACACGTCGATTTTGGAGTGCAGAGGGATTACTTAGGAAGTGATAGAAGGAGCGGAAGAACTATCCGATTTACTGATAGCTTAGTATTGAGAGAGGAGGTCATCAATTACTCCGGTCCAGAAATCCCTTTTGTATGGAATGAAACGCCACTTCAGATTGCATATACAAGTGACTTAGAATTTGTGGAGGAATGCCTTCTGAAGGCTGCTATCGTTGACTTTAAGGATCGATATCCTTCGTATTCAACCCGAATGTACAGTCATTAGGAGCCGGCTGTTTATTTTCGAAATAATAAATTTTCCTGGATGGAAGCAGTGATTTCCTATTCTGTGAAGCCACACGATACTACGGGTCGTAGAAATCGTATTTTGAAATATGCTTTGGCTATGTTGAATAAAGAACCAGATAAAGTCGAATTTCCCGATGGTCTTAGAAAATAAGTGGTCTGCTACACTTAGTATAGCAGCATTTCACAACCTAAACAAAGCCTCACGCTGTTGATGAGTTTTGCCTCGTAATATTGGCTTTTGAGTGGTAGCTTCAGTCATTCTTAAGAATTAAAGTCAAACTCATTCTTATTTCTCCATAAGAAATCAATTCATTCAGTTTTTCATAAATGGGTTTCAGGGCTATTTCTCTATCCAATTCATTGAAAGCTACCCGTACTTTATCCACCACCTCTTTCTCTACAAGTTTTTCTAATTGCACCTCTTTGCCTTCAGTATATAATTGCGATAAATGCGAATAAATTGTGGTGAGTTGCAAATCCCGTCTGGATGCAATTTCTACGGGGTTGAGACCTTCATTGTATAGCGCCAAGGTCTCTAAAGTAGTAGGGATCTTTTTTGGTTTTACCTCAGTTTTAAACTTCTTAATCAACTTCATAAATTCATCTCCGTACTGTTCCATTTTGGTTATTCCCACTCCAGAAATTGCCAAAAACTCATTTTCTGTAACTGGCATCTCAGTCCCCATTTCTTTCAAGGATTTATCATTAAAAATTATGTAAGCCGGTACATTTTCTTCTCTGGAAATGGAATATCTTAATTTCTTTAACTCAGCAAATAAATCGGTGTTGACTTCTCCTTCGATTGCCAATTTCATAACCTTCGGCTTTCGGCTATTTTTTTCTTCAGTAGTTTCTGGCAGCGTTAATTTTATGGCTTGTTCGTTCTTCAGCACTTTCCATCCAACGGGAGAGATTTTCAAAGCAGATCCTTCGCTATACATAATCTCAATCAACCCTTGATTTGCCAATTGAATGATGTAATCCCGCCAATCAAAAAAACTGATGTCTTTTCCAACTCCGTAGGTTTTAAGTCGGTCATAACCTGCTGTATTTACCTCAGCATTATTTGAGCCTCTCAGTACATTGATCAACATAGTAATCCCTTCCTTTTCCTTCATTCTAGCAATTCCAGAAAGGGCTTTCTGAGCTAGCAAAGTGCCGTCAAAGTCCTTGGGCGGACTGTCACACACATCACAGTTTCCGCAATCTTTGGTTAAATGTTCTCCAAAATACGAGAGCAATACTTTTCTTCTACATGATTTTGCCTCTGCGAACTGCAACATGCGACTCAGTTTTTCTTTTTGCATCGTGGAGTTTGCGCCATCTTCCGCAAACTGGCTGTACAGTACAAAATCCCGCATGTTATAATATAACCGTGTTTCAGAAGGTAATCCGTCACGACCAGCTCTTCCAATTTCCTGATAATATCCCTCTAAGTTTTTTGGTAGATTGTAATGAATCACCCATCGTACATTCGATTTGTCAATTCCCATCCCAAAAGCAACCGTAGCAACAATTATTTTGGTGTCGTCATTTATAAAATCCGTTTGCACGCGCTCTCTGTTCTCAGCGTCCATTCCTGCGTGATAGAATGCGACCGAATGTCCATATCCTTTTAAGTAATCGGCAACTTCCTCCGTATTCTTTCTGCTAAGGCAATAAATGATTCCACTCTCATTCTTTTTTCGAACTACAAACCGACCAATTTCTTCCAGTTTTTTCTTTTTAGGAACCTGTCCTCTTACCTCAATACTTAGGTTTTTTCGATCAAAAGAAGAAATAAACAGCTTGGAGTCTTTTAACCCCAATTGTTCTTCAATATCTGCTCGAGCCGACTTATCTGCAGTGGCAGTTAAGGCCATAAACGGAACCTTTGGCAGAGAATTTCTAAATACTTTTAGCTGGGTATATTCTGGTCTAAAATCATGTCCCCACATGCTTACACAATGTGCTTCATCAATGGCAACCAATTTTATATTAAGATTTTTTAACCACGTGTTACTCACCGAAATCAATTTCTCCGGTGATAAATAAAGCAACTGAATGTCGCCTTTTTGAGCTCTGGCAATCACCTTATTTTCTGCCTGTGGCGAAATTGAACTATTAAAAAATTCTGCCTTTATTCCGTTTGATTGAAGTGCCTGAACCTGATCTTTCATCAAAGAAATAAGAGGCGAAACCACCAATGTAATTCCATCAAAGCACAAGGCTGGAATCTGAAAACACATTGATTTCCCGCCACCGGTTGGCATCAATACAAGACTATCGTTTCCCGCTAAAGTGCGGTTTATAATTTCTTGTTGCAAAGGACGAAATTCATCGTAACCAAATACATTCTTTAGGAGCGTTTGGGGATTTCTTTCCATACTCAGCTTTTATTTATTATTTATTAGAGTTAGCCTATATTTATGTAATACTGCAATTGCAGCAGTTAAATACAAAATGCGATTTAATGAATCGGAGTAGGCTGAGAATTTATTGGTCACTGAGAAATACATCACTAGATGCATTTACTACTTGCCCCACAAAAATAATGGAGGCAAAATTTTGGGTTGTTGGGAATTTCCGCTCAACAATCTCAATGAGATTAATTTCCTGTTTCTTAAATAAATTTTTCCAGGAATTAAGTGTTCTGAAATACCAAGGTGGAGGATTTGTAAATTCATCATTAAATCCTTCCCAAGAGCCTTCTCTCCAACCATCTTGATATCCATAATTTTCACTAACAGCAGCTAATGGATGTATTGTCTGGATAATAAAGAAACCTTTCTCATTTAATAGGTGATGTACAGCTTCAAATACGTTCTTCACAGATTCATTTCCAAGTAATGAAAAATTACAAACTACGACATCAAATTTATAGGGAAAAGCGGCTTCTGATAAATCTTTATAGGATAGAACTTCGAAATCACCGTTACCTGTTTTTTTCGCTTCTTCAATTAATTTGGGAATCACATCAATTCCATAAAATTTTAAGCCATAGCTAGATAACGCTGTTGCCAGCCAGCCTTCACCGCAACCGATATCAAGAATACTTTTTGGTTTTTTATCAATAATAATGTCTAGGATAGCTTTGTTGGTAATTAAATTCCTGCTTTCTATTTCCTTGTTTTGGATTGCACGAGACCAAGCGTGAGCGTTTTCATTCCAAGAATTAATAATTTCTTCTTCATGTTTTGACATCTTGACGGCTTTTGATTGCAGTTAATTGATGTGTGTGCTCAGAATAGGCATCTGATGTCGAAGGTATCAAATATTCTTGAGGTTGAAAGTCCCTTATGTGCTAGAGTTCTTACCAGAAGCCAACAAAGCGGCAAGCCGGTTTACTGTTAAGTACCCAAGACTGAAGTGTGTACTGACATTACGATTACGCTCAAGCTAAACGAAGTAGAAACTCTATTCTTGGGGCCAAGATTACTTTGAAACGATCAGAAGAAAGGGGCACCCAAGTATGTTGGTTTAGTAATCAAATTCAGCCTGAGATTCAATGAACTGCCGTATTCGGGAACCGACCATCTGTCCGGAGTAACTGGATAAAATGGCATCAGAGGCGCATCCCCGAAACAAAAATGTGGCCAAGTGGAAGCATTAATTACGGAAATTTACTCCAGTAGATGCTTTCTTTATTCGCTTAGCGCATCTTTTCAACATTAGTAAGAATATTTATACCGCTTTTCTTCATCAATTCACTTGCGTTGAAGTCTGTGCATATACCTTCTTGGAGGTTATAATTAAAACTTAATTCACCATTTATTATTTTGCTGTTAAAACTGTGATTGCAAACCATCATATGATTGCCTGCTAATCTTGCCAATTCCAAATCATGTGTCGAAATGATTCCAAAGGAATTGAGTTCACCTAGCTGCTTAATTAATGATACTCCTCCTTTGTAACGATCCTGCGAATTTGTTCCCTTGAACATCTCATCCAGCATAAAGAATATTGGTTGTCCGCTTTTTATTAGAGCTAGTAATTGTTCCACTTTTTTTAATTCAGCATAAAAGGAAGAAATACCTCTTTCAAGATTATCTTGAGTTCGCATGCTCGTAAATAATTTCATATGCGAAACTTCCGCTGATTTGGCACAACATGGTGCTCCCATCAACGCCAAAATCAGATTTACACCTATAGTCCTTAAAAAAGTGCTTTTACCTGCCATGTTTGATCCGGTAATCATAGAAATTTGTCCACGATTCTTTAAATTGAAGTCATTACAAATTCTATTTTCCGGGTTGATTAGAGGATGTCCTATCATTTCAAAATGTATACTGTAGTCCACTTCTTTAATCTCAGGAAATACAAAATCTGGGTTAGAATAAGCGAAACCAGCTAAACTGTTTAAAACTTCAAACTCACTGATCGCAAGGATCCATGATTGCACAAAATTCTTATTTCTACGCTTCCATCTTTCTATCAGTATGATCCAATAAATATCCATATGCCAGAAATTGTTGAAAATTCCGTAAAACTTATTGCCAAAACTTCTTTTTGTACCTCTAAGTTGAAAGGCTTCTAACAATTTCTTTAGTTTCCGGAATTCGTTCGCAGCAGAAGATTGATTGTTGTTCAAATCTGAACGGAGGTTTTTAAGTTTTTTAGACTGAAATTTTTCAGATATAATAGTCTGAGCCAACATCTGATATCCACCTAATGTTTGAACATTCCGATCCGTATGTTCAATAATTTCTTCAGAAATAGGAGCCAGTCTTCTTAAAAGTAAAAAATTGACTAATAATACTATTAGTAATGTAAGCAGATAAATATTCCAGCCTTCAGAAAAGGAATTAACAACAAACAACACCGCCAAAACCGTTGACGATAAAGCCAAAGTAATACTGCCAATCAGGTATTTTGCTTGTTTAGGAAGTAGGTGCTCATCCATTTCTACCCATTTCAAAAGGTTTTGGTAGTTACACTCGCAATTCATAAAAGGCATCCCGGCAACTTGAAGTTGTTGTCTCCAGAGCAAACTGGGTTTCAACTCTAGAATGGCTTGCTGTCTTTCAAGAATTATTTCTTTAGAGGCAGATTCAGATAGCCAGTTGGCAAGCAAAAGGCTTCCTGACTCAGTGGTAGTTCTGTTTAAGAGTTGAAATAGGGAGTGTTGCCCAAAAACATCTAAATCAGAAAGATACGCATGATCCTTTTTCAGGTGAGCTTGTCCAGTAGGAAAGCTTGACAGCTTTTGCGCTAACTTTAGCAGCTCATTTTTATTAATTTCTTTTAAAAAAGTTGCTGTTATCTTACGATTGGTCAATTGATAATATCGAACTAACAAAAACACAAATCCAAATACACAAAGTGGCGCCACAATCCACAGTAATGTTAGTAATCGTTCATTGGCCAAAACGGTGATAGCAATCAGGGAGATTAGAAACGTTACTAATCGAAGTAGAGAAAGCCGACTTATAACTTTTTCTAAGTCAAAGATTTCCGCTTTATATTGCTCGAAATTGGTCTGGTAATTCTTCAAGATGTGCTATCAATTGATATGTAATATTTGGCAAATATTTTCCATATAAAGTGGATATACGCAAATGCATTGCTCTTTGATAATCCAAGATAAACTGTTTACAGGGATTTTGATAAATAAATCAGTTGAATTAAAAGGCAAATTCTTCTAAAACTCTTTGCAAAAAACTAAACGAACTTGACCTCTAAGCGGTAAAGAAGAAACCACAAATCAACGGTTCAATTTTGTCCTACTTATTTTAATACCTATATTATTAGTAAAATAAGAATCATGAAGAATTTTTTACTCCTAACTATTCTCGCTGCGGCAGCTGCCTGCGGCGAAAAGACCCAAGAAACGCATTCAGAAGCCTATATTCCAGAGCTGATGATCAAGGATAGTTTGGTGATTGATCACTTGACCCAATTAGCATTTATAGACGTCAAATATGATCATTCGGAATTTCTTTTCTATGATTTTAAGACCAGTGAGTTCTTTAGGGTAGATAAATCTGGAGAAATTCTCCTCAAAGCAAATCGCAGGGAGGATGGGAAAGATAGCTTTAAGTCAAGTTATTTTACAACTGCTCATTACATCCAAAATGATCAGGTTTTAGTTATCACTCATACTTCTGCATTCATTTATGATCTTGATTTTAATCTAATAGAAACTAAAAAAGTAAACTTTGAATTAGTTACTCGAACTATCGGTGGAAGTCGAGCCGCACTTAGTTCTGGTGAATATTTATACACTTTTTCACTTGATATAACTGGTGATGTCCGAGCAATAGTTGAGTCTGATGACTTCAGTGTCGCCTATCCTTTTATGACAGTTCGCGATATCAATTCACTGGACACATTGCATACAGCTTATATTCCAAAAGGAACTCAAATGGCTATCAATCCTGGTCAATACAATAATTTAGATCCGATTGTGAAACTTGTCAAGGATGAGATGTTTGTTCTTTTTCCCAATTCTCCTGAAATGTATGTCTATGAATTCCCTGAATTGAAATTGGAAACTTCATGGGAATTGAATCCTGGAGATACCTACAAGCAAATAAAGCCTAGTAATAAGGATATTGGGCTAGACGGATTCTTTCAAGCATTGGCAAGTTCTGAATTCAAGGGATTTACTTTTTCAAATGGGTATCTACTCACTCAGTTTGAAGGAGGTGCGCCTCAGGCTGAAATAGATGCTTTGCCAAATAGGACAGTTGGTAGTCCTGAGTTTATGGAATTGGTGAAAAAGTACAAGTCAAAATACTATTATCAGATTTTCAAAAATCAAGAAAAATTATGGCAAGGCACCTGGGATGTGAATCTCAGTTCAGTTCGTGATGTCCTATATTCTAACGCTAAGCCAGGCGAAGATCCGGATGCCGTAGAGAAGGATATGCAGACCTATTATTTTTATGAGTTGCGATAAGTCGAAATTCCTCTGTACGAAAAGGTGGTACTTTCCTTACATAATTAAAACAATCTGCTTTTAAAATGCTTCTATGTGAAAGCGAAATACTTATGAAAGGGAAAAATATTGTCATCATTGGTGGGAACTCAGGAATCGGAAAAGCAATTGCAACACTCGCGGAAGAGAAAGGGGCGACTCTTTTTTTGTATTCAAAAAGTGGGGAGGGAACCAATCCCTTAGACATAACCAGCGACTTTGACGAAATTGCCGGTTTGCCCGAAACCATAGACGGACTGGTGTATTGCCCTGGAACTATCAATCTGAAGCCGTTTCAACGAATCTCTCTCGACGATTTTCAATCGGAAATGAATATTAATTTTTTTGGAGCTGTGCGGGTTCTCCAAGCCTGCATGAAAAGACTCAAGAAATCTAATCATGCGTCTGTAGTTTTATTCAGTACCGTTGCGGTGCAGACAGGAATGGGTTTTCATTCGGGAATAGCTTCTGCAAAAGGAGCTGTAGAAGGACTTACCCGCTCTCTAGCTGCAGAATGGGCGCCCAACCATATTAGGGTCAATGCTATCGCTCCATCACTTACAGATACTCCGCTAGCAACTCAGTTAATCAGCACAGAGGATAAAAAGACAGCTTCTGACAAGCGACATCCCTTAGGCAGAATCGGAACTCCAGAAGATATAGCCTCAGCGGCAGCCTATCTTTTGGGAGAGGAATCATCTTGGATGACAGGCCAGATTCTTCATGTAGATGGGGGAATGTCATCTCTGAAGTAAGATAAATAGTCTTCTTAGTTAAATCTCCAATAAAGCAATTGGGATAATAGTTGGGTTTCAGTAAGGTAGTTGCTTAGTTTTATACATGAAGCATTTACTACTAACTGGAGTGAGTTTTTTGATTTTATCTTTCGGTTGCGCACAGTCTGGCTCAAACGATGCGTACATCAATACTGTTACTGGCTCCATTCCTATCGATTCTATAGGAATTACCCTGATTCATGAGCATATGTTGGTGGATTTTATTGGTGCTGACTCTGTTTCTCCCGCTCGGTATATTCAACCAGTGGTGATTGCTAAAGTCTTACCTTATTTGTTGGAGGTAAAGAAATATGGCGTAAAGACAATTTTTGATTGTACGCCTTCTTATTTGGGGAAAGATGTAAATTTGCTCAAAGAGCTTAGTGAGCAATCTGGAATTCAGATCATCACAAATACAGGTTTTTACGGAGCAGTAGGAGGTAAGTACCTACCTGATTTTGCTTTTACTGAAACTGCCGAAGAATTGTCAACTCGTTGGATAGATGATTTCGAAAATGGAATAGGGGATACAGAAATCAAACCTGGCTTTATCAAAATCTCGGTAAATGAAGAAATTCCGCTTCGGGAAGTCGATGCAAAGTTGGTCAGAGCTGCTGGAATTACTCACCAGAAAACGGGCTTACCAATCGTTTCTCACACAGGCACTTGGGCTACGGCTAGTCAGGAAGTTGCTGTTTTACAGGGAATGGAAATTGATCCCTCAGCATTTGTTTGGGTGCATGCACAGGCAGAGCAAGACTTTCAGAACTATGTGGAAGCTGCCAAGTTGGGAGTTTGGATCAGTTTAGATGGGATAGGTTGGGGTGTGGATGAATATGTAGAGCGCGTACTTTTTGCCAAGGAAAATGGATTCTTAGATCAAGTGCTGATTTCTCACGATGCGGGTTGGTATAATCCATCCAAACCTAATGGTGGAGATTTCCAGCCCTTTACCGCTATTTTCGAAAAGCTGATGCCTGCTTTGAATGCAAAAGGATTTGACGAAGTTGACTGGAAATTGCTTTTGGAGGAGAATCCTAAGAGAGCCTTTGGAAATGTGAATGATCAATTTCAATTTTAAATAATATGAGTATATGCAATAGTGCCAGTTGCCTTATTTTCTATGATTTAATAGCCGGATGACCGAAACGGCGTAATTTACTGAGTTTACCTAATTCTTAGATTCTTTTGCCTCTTTACTGGCACAAAAGAGGATATACTTATTAAATATTCAAGTAGCGAGTCAAGTCCTTTATGAATTTAGACTATTGCAGTCTAATAATGTACTTAATGTGATTCTGTTAAAGAAATTAATAAAATGTACTTTTTAGGGTTTCACTTTCACCACCTTGTTATCTTTCATAATGACCAGTTCAGTGTTTTTTAGTTTTTTGAACTCAATCAGGCGATCGTAAACTATCTCAAGCCCAACTGGAATTTAGTCCCTAAGTTCTATTAACTCCTCAACTGTAGTCATAAAATCCCTAGCTCCATTTCTCAATTTTGGCTTTTAAATCGTTGCCTTTAATTAATCGGCCATTTTTGGAATCATTCATGGATTTGTCTATTCGCTCATTGAATTTCACGATAGACATTGGCTCAATTCCCTCGTTAGTCCCTGCCGAGTCTCCTTTCCAAAATCGAACTATGACTTCTTCGCTTTGAAGCTTTAAAAACTCTTGGACGAACTCAATTTTTCTAGTCGGTATATCCATAATTTCCTGCTTTTATTCAAAGATAAAGAATTTCCAATTTTAGTGCTAAACGTAAGTTTGCTACACTAGCGTAACAAACTACAACTTAAATCTCTCCACCTGAGCTTTTAATCCTGACTTGGCAAACTCAATTTGTCTCAATATCTCAGCATCATCAACCGAGACCAAATCTTTAATTGTATCCAAAGACTTTACATAATAGTCTGCCCAAGTATCCAAAACTTTTTGCTCATCTTCTTTGGATCCACCTGCAACAATTGCTTTTTTACTTAACTCATATTCTATATTAAGTCGGACAGTAGCTTTTGACATCAACATTAAGATCATTTGCTCAGCAGTAGTCGCATCTGCATTCAAAAGAGTATATGCAGAAACCAAAGCCGCTGTTCCTACATTAACCAAAGTTTTCTGAGAAACCTTATCTAATCGATCATTGTCTGTGTGGTAAAACTGATCTGTAAAGTGCCAAAGCAAAAGTCCTGGGATATCAGCTTGCAGAAATGGCGTGTGATCAGATCCGCCTTCGAAAGGATTGGTCTTTACCACCCAATTGGCATACTTGCCTTGGCTTTCGAAGTTGGTCAGGATAAAGTCGTTCAAATAATGCGGTTTCATTTCATCGACTGTCAGCGGCGATCCTCCCCATTCGCTATGCTTGTCTTCGCCGCGGGTCCAGATTGCAGAAGGATCAGGCATTTTTTCGATGAGGAAAGTTCCTCCCGTGACGTCCGTATTTTCTCCCACCATATCCAGCGAAATACCCCAGTTGATATCAGCTTCTCGTTTTTCTTTTTCAGCAATGTATCGTCTAGTCGAAATGATTTCATCCCCCCAGAGAAAAGTCAAGGTACGTTTGAGATCTAATTTTCCGTCTTTCATTAAGCGAGCTGTGATGCTTGCCATTTCCAATTGTGTACCTACACCAGTAGCATTATCATTTGCTCCCGGCTCCTGAATGTGCGCAGAGAAAACCAAGCTTTCCAGTGGCAATTCGCTTCCTTTGATGTTCGCTACTACGGTCAATTCTTCCGAATCATAAATCTTGGTTGCCATTTTTGCAAGTACTTCTACTTTACCTTTTGCCAAAGCTGCTTTCAACTTCTCTTTGGCTTCAAATGAAAGCGCAATTGCCCAAGTCGGACTGTCGGCATCGTACTTCATCCCACGAAACTGAATTGAAGTCACATTTTTTTCAGGTTGTAAATAATCAGGCATGTCGTAGGTAAGCATTCCTGCCGCTTTATTCTTCCCTACAGCACCCAGCAAAATTCTGCCAGATATTTTATCGGAAAAGAGAATTTTCCCTTCAAGATCCATTTTGGCAAGATCATCTTTGGTTTCTATGTAGATCACTTCGGCAGTAATACCTTCTGCTGGAATAGAGCTGGAATACATGTAGGTCATATTCCTGTTGGTGACAGAAGACAGTAGATTTTCATTCTCACCCATAATTTTTAAAGAGGCGGAAACAGGCTCCCAGGTAGGTCGCTTCATTTCTCTAGTTTCAATCCTGTAGGTAAAGCGTTCATTCTTTTTTGCCTTTTCCTCTAAGACATAGCCTGCTTTTTCTAGTTTCTCAGTGATCCTATAAACGCTGTTATTAAATCCGGTATTCCCGGCAATTCTCCAGTATTGCTCGACGTAAGCAACTGTTTGGTAGGCTAGATCACCTTTGAACTCAGCTCTAACCAAGTTGAAATAGGGTTCAGTAAGCTTTTGAAGCGGGGCATTTTGCGCGATAGAATTGAAGCTTAGACAGAGAAATAGCACCGAGAGAGTAGATATAACCTTCATAGGGGAAACTTGAGTTTTTTGCTTTATAAGAAGGGCGTAAGTTAATGGTTTGAGATTATTTCTTTCCGAGATTAAATCGAACTTTGTAGGTGGCATTGAGATACCACGGAATAGCATTGTCAGCACCGAAGGCAGATATACTCGCTGCATTTTTTCGGTTTGGATTTTTAGAATTCCACTCTGCTTCTAATTCTATCAATAAGCCGATACGCTGATATTTGTTAACAATGTAAGTTGTGAACGGCACTTCTGAACCTGAAAAACCCCCCGCGAAGGAAGGACTCACCACCCAGCTGTAGCGAAGGTCCCGCCGAAAAAGACAAGTTGAATCCAGATGGTCGTTGAATAAGGTCATATTTCAAGGATGGTGTAATAAAAATTCCGGAGGACTGCTCATTATTTTTTCCATTTGAAAATGTAGGTAATGTTTTTTCATCATAGCTACCCAGAGATTGATAGAATAAGAGTCAAGCATTGAATGAGGTTCTTTTGCCTAGTCTTACATTTAGTTCGTTGGAGAAATTTAGTCCATAAAGATCATTCATTCCGTCAATGGATGGGCCAAATCCCACCGTTTATTGTAGTTTGGCCTTTTCCTGTGCGAAAGATACCAGTGGTAGAAATGTGAACAAGAAAAGAATTTGAAGTAGTCGAAGTGTTTTCATAAAAGAGAGTTTAGAATTAAATTTTACGACTTTGTAGAAATCAATTCCATTAATAAACTCTCTTTAGTTTCTTTAACTAAAAGCTTGTTAAAATACTATAATTCAGAATCTTGGATGAAATTAAGAGGGTGATTTTCATATTCTACATGAATTCTCTTCCCAAATTTTCTTTGTCGAATTTCAGTAACCCACCTTCCCTGATTACCTTTGCGCATGGCAGAACAAATCTTGATCCTCGATTTCGGTTCCCAGTACACTCAACTCATCGCTCGAAGAGTTAGAGAGCTGAATGTTTACTGTGAAATCCACCCTTATAATAAAGTACCAGAAATAACCTCCGACATCAAAGGAGTGATACTGTCAGGTTCCCCCTTCTCGGTGAGAGACCAAGGTAGTCCTGATCTGGATTTGGATAGTTTACGTGGGAAGCATCCACTCTTAGGAGTGTGTTACGGTTCACAACTTTTAGCTCAGAAATACGGAGGAGAAGTGCTTCCATCCGAAATTCGTGAATATGGCCGTGCAAATTTAAATCACATCGATACACATTTCGAATTGCTCAAAGAAATGAGTCATGGTTCGCAGGTGTGGATGTCGCATGGTGATACCATCAAGAATCTACCGGATAATTTTGAAGTGATCGCAAGTACAGATTCAGTACGCGTGGCGGCTTTCAAAATTAAGAATGAGGAAACGTATGGAATCCAGTTTCATCCAGAAGTAACTCACTCTTCCGAAGGCAAAAATCTCCTTAGAAATTTTGTGGTTGGAATCTGTGGATGCGCTCAGGATTGGACTTCAGATGTGTTTATCGATGCGAGTATAGCTGATTTGAAAGCAAAAATCGGGTTGGATAAGGTGGTGATGGGTTTATCTGGAGGGGTCGATTCTTCAGTAGCAGCAACACTGATTCACCGTGCCATCGGCGACCAACTGATCTGTGTATTTGTAGATAATGGCTTGCTTCGCAAAAATGAATTTG
>Ga0307487_1000401_pt1 | contig 34187 bp, 28 predicted proteins | sample CBIW12metaG_FD_203665 | JGI IMG/M metagenome (GOLD analysis project Ga0307487, IMG submission 203665) | Sea-ice brine microbial communities from Beaufort Sea near Barrow, Alaska, United States - CBIW 1.2 | ecosystem: Environmental > Aquatic > Marine > Coastal | place: USA: Alaska | collected... | reverse complement strand
AGGGCGGCGAGTTTGTCGGACGCCGTGTCGGTCAGAATCGGGGTGCCGTAGGTGATGAGCTCCGTGGGAATGTCGAATTCGTTCTGGTAGTAGTCCACAATGCCCTGCGCATCGGCGATGAGCGCGTCGGCCTGGAGCACCGAAAACTCTTCGGCCCAGCGGTAGTAGCGCCGGGCTACGCCGCCCCATTTGTCGCGCTTCCACTCAAGGCCATCCACGTGCACCGTTGTAGGTATGCCGCGCGCGCGGAGCAGCGGAACGAATGGGGCGTTGGCGGCGTTGAACACAAAGGCGACGTCGGGACGACGTGGATGCAGAATCACGTGCAGCACGGACAGCGCCGTGTGGCTGAGTGTCTCCAACACGCGGTGGTGCAGGGCCGGCAGAAAGACGAGCTTCATGCCCAAATGCTCCGCCGGCTCGGGGGTCCCGGTGCGACGGCAGTACACGGTGACCTCGTGACCCTGCTGCACGAGCCGTCGCCCGATCTGTTCGACGGCCGTTTCGAAACCCCCGTAGGTGGCGGGAACCCCTCTAGTGCCCAGGAGTGCGATGCGTAGTCGATCTGGTGAAGCCTTCATGTCAGTACGCCCCCGTTAGTCGCGCGATCGACGGCAATGTTTTCGAAACCGACGAGAGAGTAATGAGTGCCGCCGTTGGCTCGCTCATGAGGAACGACCGCCTCGGCGAGGTCCGTGCGCGCACCACGTGAGGGGCCCGGGGTGCCCGGGGTCCATCACGCTGGACTGCATGTGCGCGGTCGGAAGAAACATCACAAGGATCTCTCCAAAAGTCGGGAATTGGCATGCTTTGGAAAACTCTGGTGCAGACGATACCTCTCTTTATAGCGGCGTATCTCGTCCAGATCGGGGGTAGGGCTTCCCCTGATCGGGCGGTGAGGAAGGGCGCCCTGTCGCCGTCAATGAGCTGCCACGAGCTCGGAAGCAATCAGCACGCCCGGGCACACCCGCTCTGGGGGTGCAATTTCGGGCCAGACGGCCCCTTTTCACGTTGAATAACCCATGTTGGGGGGACGCGAACGGCGGGATGCTGTGGCACAGTTTCTGGCGTGAGATAACCTCATTATCCGCGGCGCGTGCTGCGCGCCGAACCTTGACCCCTTTATTTGGGGGTATATGCGCTGCCAGGAAAAGGAGGGGTCGACCTCAATCGCCCCTCGAAACGGGCACTGACATGGAATAGAAGGGACAGTGATGACGGCGTTGAAGGCACCGGCAAGGCTGCGCGTGGCTGTGATTGGGGCGGGCTACTGGGGACCGAATCTGGCTCGTAATTTTATCTCGAGCTGCGACTGGGATCTTGTCGCCATCTGTGATCTGGACGGCCCCCGGGCCGAGGCCCTGGCCGATCGGGTCGGTGCCAATGTGGCCGCCTACAGCGACGTTGCCTCGCTCCTCGAACGGCGCGACGTCGACGCCGTCGCCATCGCGACCCCGGCCCGCACACATCACACCCTTGTGATTGCCGCCCTGCGCGCCGGCAAGCACGTTCTCGTGGAGAAGCCACTCGCCGACAGCCGGGAACACGGCGCCGAGATGGTCCGTGCGGCGGCGGAACGTGGCCTCACCCTGATGGCCGACCACACCTACTGTTATACCCCTGCCGTGCTCAAGATCCGCGAGCTCATCGCCGAGGGGGCGCTCGGCGACATCCTGTTCATTGACTCGGTTCGCATCAACCTGGGCCTGGTGCAGCCGGACGTCAATGTGTTCTGGGACCTCGCGCCCCATGACCTGTCGATCATCGATTTCGTGCTGCCTGACGGGCTCCGTCCGGACGCGGTCTCCGCGCAGGGCGCGGATCCGCTCCGTGCCGGAAAGGCCTGCATCGGTTACCTGACGATCCCATTGCGCAACGACGCGATCGCGCATGTGCATGTCAACTGGTTGAGCCCGACGAAGATCCGACAGATGGTGATCGGCGGCACGCTGCGCACGCTGGTATGGGACGACCTGAACCCGCAGCAGCGACTCAGCGTGTACGACCGCGGCGTCGACCTCACCCAGCAGGCCGTCGACGGCGCGGATGCCGCCGCCTCCATGGTCTCGTACCGGCTGGGCGACACCTGGTCGCCGGCGCTGCCGGAGCGCGAAGCCCTCGGCGCGATGGCGGCGGAATTCGCGGAGAGCATCCGCGACGGGCGCGCACCGCGCACGGACGGCGAGGCGGGTCTGCGCGTCTTGTCCGTGCTGGAGGCGGCGAGCCGCAGCCTTGAGGGCCATGGTTTGTTGGCTACCGTCGAGGGCGCCGCCGATACCGCAGTACGCGCGCATACCGCGCGTGCGGCGGTCGTCCGATGAGCGCCCTGCAGGGTGCCCAAGTCCTGGTCACCGGGGGAGCCGGAACGATCGGGTCCACCCTTGTCGATCAGCTTCTTGACGCAGGAGTGGCGCACGTGGACGTCCTTGACAATCTCGTGCGGGGTCGGCGCAGCAACCTGGTTCCGGCGCTCGCCACGGGCCGGGTCGCCCTCGTCGAAGGTGATATCCGCGACCGTGACCTCGTGCACGATGTCACACGGGGCAAGGACCTGGTATTCCACCAGGCCGCCATCCGCATCACACAGTGCGCGGAGGAACCTCGTCTGGCACTGGAAGTGCTCGTCGACGGAACGTTCAACGTCTATGAGGCTGCGCAGGAACACGGCGTCAGCAAGGTGATCGCGGCGTCGAGCGCATCCGTCTACGGCATGGCCGAGCGCTTCCCGATCGATGAGCGGCACCATCACCACAACAACGACACGTTCTATGGCGCGGCCAAGTCCTTCAACGAGGGCATGATGCGCAGTTTTCGCGCGATGTACGGCACTGACTACGTGTTGCTGCGCTACTTCAACGTGTATGGACCACGCATGGACGTGCACGGCCTGTATACCGAGGTGCTCGTACGGTGGATGGAACGAATTGCCGACGGCAAGTCGCCGTTGATTTTCGGCGACGGCACACAGACGATGGACTTCGTCTACACGACCGACATCGCGCGCGCGAACGTGCTTGCGGCCGAGAGCGATGTGACGGAAGGCGTCTTCAACGTGGCGCGGGGTGAGGAAACCAGTCTGCTGGAACTCGCCCAGGCTCTGCTTCATGTGATGGGATCGACTCTCGACGTGGAACACGGCCCCGACCGCCCGGTCAATGGCGTCGTGCGGCGACTGGCGGACATCGAAGCGGCCAGGCGCGATCTCGGTTTTGTGGCCGAAACATCCCTGGAATCGGGATTGGAGCAGCTCGTGAAGTGGTGGTGGCCGCTGCGGGAGCAGATTGCCGCCGAGCGCTTCGTCGAGGTGTCCTGATGACCCGGATTAATGTGATGAAGCCCTGGATGGGCGCCGAGGAGGTCGCCGCGGTCACGGCCGTGATCGAATCCGGCTGGGTCGCGCAGGGCCCGCGGGTGGCAGCCTTCGAGCAGTTGTTTGCCGAGACCATGCAGATTCCGTTCGCCGTCGCCACCTCGAATTGCACGACGGCGCTGCACCTGGCCCTCGTCGTGGCCGGTATCGGTGTCGGTGACGACGTTGTCCTCCCATCATTTTCTTTCATCGCGACCGCGAACGCGGCGTCGTACGTGGGCGCGCGGGCCGTGTTTGCCGACGTTGACGCGGCGACCGGCAATGTGACGGCCGAGACCATCCGCATCGCGCTCACCCCCGCCACGCGCGCGGTCATCGTCGTCGACCAGGGCGGCGTGCCCGTTGACCTCGATTCCGTTCGCGCGCTCTGTGACCCGCTCGGCATCGTCGTGATCGAAGACGCGGCCTGCGCCGCGGGGTCAACCTATCGCGGGCGCCCGGTCGGCGCGGGCGCGGAGCTTTCCGCGTGGTCTTTCCACCCGCGAAAATTGCTCACGACCGGCGAGGGCGGCATGCTGACCACCACTCGTCCGGAATGGGCGGCGCGTGCGCGCCAGCTGCGCGAGCATTCCATGAGCGTTTCCGCGACAGATCGCCATTCCTCGGTTCTCGCACCGCCCGAGGAATACCGCGAAATCGGATTCAATTATCGGATGACCGACCTGCAGGCCGCCGTCGGTATCGTGCAGCTCGGTCGGCTGCCCGCCATCGTGGAACGTCGCCGTGAGATCGCCGCCGGTTACGCGGCGGCGATCGCCGGGATTCCCGGTCTGCGCGCCGTCGCCGATCCGGCATGGGGCACGACGAACTTCCAGTCCTTCTGGGTCGAGGTGGGGCCGGAATACGCGCTCGATCGTGAACAGCTGCTCGAGCGTCTGGCCGTTGCAGATATTTCCGCCCGCCGGGGCATCATGGCCGCGCATCGTCAGCCCGCTTACCTCGGTCACGACGGTGGAACCGCGTCCCTCTCCGTGACCGAACACCTCACCGACAACACGCTCATCCTGCCCATCTACCATGAGCTCACTCTGGAAGATCAGGAGCGTATCGTCGAGGTTCTCCAGCTTCAAAACGTGGTCGCTCATGCGTGAGCTGCTGCTCATCGGGGCCAGTGGCCTCGCCCGCGAGGTGTTGAGTCTCTTGCGCATGCAATCCGACCCGCGAAACGTTCTGTTCATCGATGACCAGCCTGATCTCTGGGGCACCTCGATCGATGAAGTCCTCGTAGCCGGCGGCTTGTCGGAAGTATCGAATCACCCGACGGCACAGATCGTGCTCTGCGTCGGGCGCGGCCCCGCTCGTGCCGCACTCGTCGACCGTCTTGCCGGCCTCGGCGTAACGTCCGGGCGCTACGCCCGTGTTATCCACCATTCGGTCGAGATACCGGACTCCTGCAGAGTCGGGGCAGGAAGCATCCTGCTTGCCGGTGTGGTCCTCACGACTGACGTGCACCTCGGCGAACACGTCGTGGTGATGCCCCACGTGACGCTCACTCACGGAAATCGAGTGGGCTCCTTCGCCACGCTGTGCGCCGGCGTCGCCCTCGGCGGCGACGTGAACGTCGGTTCGGGCGCCTATCTCGGCATGAATGCCAGCGTTCGGGAACGGATTCGAATCGGCCAGGGGGCGGTGCTGGGCATGGGGTCCGCCGTGCTTCAGGACGTTCCCGACTATGAATCCTGGGTCGGGGTGCCTGCGCGCCGTCTGGTCGCGACCACGCGTCGTCTCCAGGGAGCGCAACTATGAAGGTACCGTTCATCGACCTGGCCGCCCAGCAGGCGGAGATCTTCGACGAGGTGCTTCCCATCTGGCAGGCGCAGTTCACGTCTGCCGCGTTCATCGGGGGATCCGAGGTGGCCGCGTTCGAGCGGGAATACGCCGCCTACATCGGCGTCGAACACTGTGTTGGGGTAGCGAACGGCACCGACGCCGTCGAGCTCGCGCTCCGGGCCGTCGGTGTGACTCCGGGCGATGAGGTCATCATCCCCGTCAACACCTTCATCGCCACGGCCGAGGCCGTGACCCGCATCGGCGCGGTTCCGGTGTTCGTCGACGTCGACGACGAGTTCCTGCTCATCGACCCGGCCGCCGCCGAGGCGGCGATCACGCCGCGCACTCGGGCGATCGTCCCCGTTCACCTGTACGGCCAAACCGCACCGATGGAGGCGCTCGCACCGATTGCCGAGCGGCACGGGTTGGTGATCGTGGAGGACGCAGCGCAGTCTCAGGGGGCGTCCTCGACGCTCGGCCGGGCCGGCTCGATCAGTCGCGTTGCCGCCACGAGCTTCTATCCCGGAAAGAACCTCGGAGCAGCTGGCGACGCCGGAGCCGTGCTCACGGATGACCCGGCCATTGCGGAGTTCGTACGGAACCTCGGCGCCCACGGCAGCTCCGTCAAGTATGTGCACGACCGGGCCGGTCTGAACTCACGTCTCGATGCCGTGCAAGCCGTGGTGCTCCGGGCGAAGCTCCGTCGGCTCGACGGGTGGAACGGCGCCCGACGCGCCGCCGCCGCCCGCTACGCCGCGATGCTCTCGGACGTACCCGAAGTGCGCCTGCCCCGGGTGCGGCCAGGTAACGAGGACGTGTGGCATCTCTACGTCGTGCAGGTCGCCGAACGCGACCGCGTGCTCGCGGAGCTCGGCGCTGTGGGCATCGGGGCGGCCATCCACTACCCGACGCCGTTGCATCTCACGGCCGCCTACGCCGGTCTCAACTACCGGATGGGTGAGTTCCCCGTCGCGGAAGCGGCTGCCGGCCGCATTCTCTCACTGCCCATGTACCCGCATCTCACGGCCGATCTGCAGTCGCTGGTCGTCGCCGAGTTCGCCGCAGTCGCGGCGACGACCATGGTCGGAACCAGTCGATGACCCAGACATCGTCGCTCACGGTGCTGGTGCATCTGAATTCCCTCGGGTTGGGTGGAACGCAGATCAACGCGGTCGATCTGGCAGGCCAGCTGCGCGGGTGCGGCGTCGAGTCGATCTTGTTGGGTGCGCGGGACACGATCCCGGATGGCCCGTCGATGATCGAGATCGCCGCAGCGAAGGATATCGAGATTCATCTGTACGATCCCGCAGCGACCGTCTTCGCCCGCGCGCGCCAGGTGACAGCCGTCGCCCGTCAACACCGGGTCGACCTCGTCCATGTGTACGGATCCTGGGGTGGAGGCGCACGCCCCACCTACTGGGGACCATCGCGTTTCGGCCGCACGCCATGGGTCCAGACGGTGTACGAGATGAGTGTGTCGGCCAAGATCTACCGGCACATGCCGATGATCGTCGGTACCGGCTACCAGCGTGATGAACAGCAGGATCGACCGGGCCGCACGATTCTCATCAGCCCGCCGGTGGACCTGAGCGAGAATCACCCGGATGTGTGCGACCACCTGCAATTTCGAACCGCGCATAACATCGATGACGGCCCGCTCCTGGTCATTGTCAGCAGACTCGACTCGAGCATGAAGTCGGTTCCCATCCGCGTCGCCATCGCCGCGATGCGTGTGCTTGCGCCGGCCGGGGCGACGCTGGCGATCGTCGGTACCGGCGACAACGTGGCAGCGCTCCAAGCCCAGGCGGATGCCGTCAATGACGAGTTGGGCAGGGACGCCGTTCTGCTCGTTGGGCCGATGTCCGACCCGCGACCCGCCTATGCCGCGGCCGACGTCATGCTCGGCATGGGAGGCTCCGCCGCGCGTACGCTGGCATTCGCCAAGCCACTCGTCGTGCAGGGCGAGGCGGGATGGTCGGCGTTGTTCGAGCCGGCGTCCGCCGAGGTCCTCGCGCGATCCAGCTTCTGGAGCGCCGACGCGGTGGCCGACCCGGCGGCGCGACTGGCCTCGACGATCGTGCCCCTGCTGGCCGATTCCGCACTGCGCGCCGAACTCGGTCGTTTCGGCCGGGCCTTCGCCCAGGAGCATTTCGCCCTCACGACGATGGCCGACAAACTCAACGACTTCTATCGGACCGTCCCAGGCGACTACACGAGCCGGGAATGGCTCGCCGACTTGCCCGTTGAAGGCCGGACGCTCGCGGCGAAGCTCGTTCGCCTGTCTCGACGCACGTTGCGCCTTGCGCCGACAGCGGAGGGGGGCGCGTAATGGACGTCGAACGGACGGGAGATGCCGGACCCGATCTCGTCAGCGAGGTCCCCGAAGTTGAGGCCGTCCGGAACAACGCTCCACCGATCGACCCGGTGCCCGAGCTGGATATCGGGCGTTCCGCAGCCGAGGGAGTCGTCTGGCTGACGGTTCAAAAATGGGCGATTCGGGTGCTCAGCTTCGTGACGATAGCGGTGCTGACGCGGCTACTCAAACCAGAGGACTTCGGGACCGTGGCGGCGGCCGCCACGGTCCTGCCGTTCTTCTTCCTGCTCGCCGACCTCGGCTTCGCGGCCTACATCGTCCAGGTGAAGAGGACCGACCGGCGGATGCTGAGCACCGCGTTCTGGTTCTCCATGAGCGCGGGAATTCTGCTCTGCGGGAGCCTGTTCCTGCTTGCGCCGCTGCTTGGCGCGGTCTTCGCGGCGTCCGGCGTCGTGCCCGTCCTGCAGGTGCTGTCGATCTGGGTCATGGTTACCGCGGTCGGCTCCGTCCCGACGGCCCTGTTGCGTCGGGACATGCGTTTCAAGACGATCGCGGCGCAGGGTGCTGCCGCCGCCATCATCGCCCAGGTCGTCGCGGTCATCATGGCGTTTTCCGGCATGGGGGTCTGGGCCCTCGTTGCACAGTCGCTCGTGGCCGCCGTGTTCGCGACCATGTTGGCGTGGTGGACGGTCACGTGGCATCCGACCTGGGAGTTCTCCGGGGTGGACTTTGTCCGGATGGCTCGGTTCGGCGGAAAGGTACTGGGAGTCGAATTCGTTGCGATGCTGCGCGCGTGGGGCGAGGCTGCCGTCATCTCGGCGACCCTCGGACTGGCCGCACTCGGCTACATGAGCATCGCGCAGCGCCTCGTGCAGATCGTGCAGGACCTCACGGGGAGCGCGATCGTCCCCGTCACCAACGTGGCGTTCGCGAAGATCCGGGACTCGGCTCCGCGGTTGCGCGACGCCTACGGACGTGCGCTCAAAGTCACCTATGCCGCGCTGTCGCTGCCGCTCACCATCGTCGCCGTCGCGGCGCCGCTCATGATCCCGATCGTCTTCGGCAACGGGTGGGAGCAGAGCTTTCAGGTGGCGCAGGTTCTCGCGCTCGCCGGAACTCTGTCGGTCGGCGCGTGGCTTGATCACGGCCTCTTCTATGGCTTGGGCAGACCCGGCACGTGGTTCGTCTACGCCGTGGTCATCGACGCCCTGACCTTCGCCACCACCCTCTTCACGGTGCGCTGGGGGCTCGTCGCCGTCGCGACCGGGTTCCTCTGTATCGCGACCATTGCGACGATCGTCCGTTGGTTCCTCGTGGCGCGTGCTCTGCAGGCCTCGGCGCGAGTGATTGCGGGGCCGTTCGTCTACCTGATAACCGTCGTCGGCTGCATGGGAGCCGCCGGTTGGGTCGGTACGCTCTGGACTACCGCGCTTCCCACCTGGCTGGCGCTCGTCCTGATCGTGCTCGTGATGTGTGCGGTACACCTCGGAATCACGTTCCTCATGGCCCGGCCGGCCATCCGGGAAGCGCTCCGGATCGCGAGCCGGTTCAAAATCGGCTCACGCCTTCCGTTCCTCGCGCGGATGCGAGAGCGCTCATGACCGCCTGGCATAGTGTGTCCACCCGGGTGAGCGGACGCGTGAGTGCGTTCGTGCTCGGCGTCGTCATCGGGGCGACCGGGATGCTGCCGCCCCGCATTCGCTACGGTTACGTCCACCGATTTACCGGAGCCCTCCTGCGCAAGCCGCTGCCGGCGCTGCGCCCGCTCAAGGCCGACCCGAGATCGGGATGGGCTGCGCCTGTCACACGGACCGGAGATCTCAGATGCGTCCTCGCCGCGAGCGAACTGGACATCGGCGGTATCGGTTCCGTTGTCGAGTTGCTTGCCACCCGACTGCCAGCGCTGGGGGTCACATCGGCGGTGATTTGTCTGGACGATGGAGCGCGGGCACAACGCATGCGGGCCCTGGGTATAGAGGTGCGCTGCGCCCGCGACAAGGCGTCGGCGCTGCGCGCGCTCGCAGAGCTCCGTCCGGACGTCATCCAACTCCACGGCGCGCCGGCCTATCTTGATGCTGCCGCCCAGCAGAGTCGGGTACCGCTCGTGCCCGTCATGCACAATACCGAGATCCACTACTCTCGCGCACGTTGGCGCAGATTTTCGCGGGTGCTCAGTGACTCGTCTTCAGCGGTCGCCGTCAGCGAACTTGTGCGCACTTTCCACGCGGGTCACCTGCCGGCCCTCCTCCGATCGCGGATCGCGGTGATCCCCAACGCCTCGCCACGGCTTGGTGCGTCCGACGCACATCAGCGCCGTGACGCTCGAGGCCTCCTTGAGCGGGCGGTCGGCGGCCGCTTCTCGGATGACGTTGTCTTCGTGTGCCTTGCGCGGTACGACGCACAGAAAAACATCGCCGGAACAGTGGCATCGTTTCTGGCGTGCGTGGCGTCAGGCGTGCCCGCCCAGCTCGTGATCGCGGGCGAACCTTCCGACTGGGTCGAGTTGCGGCGATCCGAGGCGATCCGACGCGGCAGTCGCGATGCTGATCGGGTGCATTTGCTCGCCACGTCGGACGCGCCGACGCTACTCGCCGCGGCGGATGCCTTCCTGCTCAACTCATTTTTCGAGGGCTGGCCGGTCGCCGCAACGGAGGCGTGGGCCGCGGGGCTGCCGCTCATACTGAGCGATGTCGGCGGGGCGCGTGAGCTCGTTGCTCGCGACTCGGGTTGTTCCGTCCTCATCCAGAACGCAGTGGGCACCGCGGGCACGGTGACGGATGCCCGCGTGGCAAGGTCTCGGTGGGCTGCGAGGCACCAGCGCAACTCGGCCGAACTCGGGGACGCAATTCGGACCGTCGTTGACAAGGTGCGCGCCGAACGCGCGGCTCCAGTTGCGGCGCGCGAGGCATCCGACGGCATCGCCGAGATGATCAATGCGCACGCACGCATATTGCGCGCTGCAGCCCGTAGCCGGCCCGGCGGCCGGTCGACCCGACCGGGGCGACTCACGGGGGAAGAAGTCAGAGGGGCAGTCACGACATGAGCCGAAAAACTGATCTGCTGGGGAAGACGCGCCGAGCACTGGCGGTTGGGTCGTCCGGGATCGCGCAACGTATCGCGCAGCGTGCGTACACCCGGACAGGCGCGGCCGACCTTCTGTTCAACCTCGATCTGGAGGATCTCCTCGTCGACGTTCCCGCCGAACTCCCCGTACCCGCGACGAGGCCAGAGTCGGGCCGTCCGCTCCGTATCGGCTGGGTGACCACGCCGCCGGCCGCGGGATCGGGCGGCCACACCACCCTGTTTCGGATCGTCGAGGCGCTGGAAGTCGCAGGACACCGGTGCGTTGTGTTTCTGTACGACAAGCACGATCTCGACAGCGCGCGCCTCACGTCGGTCATCCGGGACAACTGGCCCGGTCTGCAGGCAGAGGTTCGCGATGCGCGTGCGGGCATACAGGATGTCGATGCGGTCGTCGCGACCTCGTGGGAGTCAGCCCATGTGATCGTCAGGTACGCGCGGGAGCCCGTGCGTCGTCTCTACTTCATTCAAGACTACGAGCCCTTCTTCTACGGGCGCGGCGCCGAATACGCCTTCGCTGCGATGACCTACCGGCTTCCGTTTCGTCGGATCGCGCTGGGCGAGATGCTCGACGGGATGATTCGGGAGGAGACCGGGCTCTCCAGCGATGTCGTGCCCTTCGGCTGCGACTCGGCCGTGTACAGCTTGCCCGCCGAGGGGACCGTGCGGACCGGAATAGTGTTCTACTGCCGGCCGGACACACCCCGTCGCGGCTACCAGCTCGCCTGCATCACTCTGATGGCTTTCCATCGACGACACCCCGATCAGGAGATCCACGTCTACGGGGCGCCGCCGCGAGGACTCACGATCCCCGTCACCTTCCATGGGCGGATGGGGACGAAAGCGTTGAACGATCTGTACGGGCGCACGATCGCCGGTCTCGCGATGTCCTTCACGAACATCACTCTCGTTGCCGAGGAGATGCTCGCCGCGGGTAACATCCCGGTCGTCAACGACAACCCGCTCGCGCGCCGGGTGCTTCCCAACCCTCACGTCCGCTGGGCGGAGCCGACCGCTGCCGCGCTGGCGGACGCGCTCAGCGCCGCAGTGGCCACCGACGATCTCTCCGGGAATGCATCGGCCGCCGCGGCATCCGTCGTCGGCCGCTCGTGGAAACCCACCCAGGAGGCAGTCGTTCGCATCATCGTGGAGGAGGTGACGGGAACGTGAACACCGAAGCGAACCCACGACCCTCGCACGTGCGGCGCTATGTCAACCTCCATGAGGCCGAGGAGTTCAACGGATATCTTATGGAACACAGTGCACAAGCCGAGCGGAGTAGACGTTAATGCCAGCCAGGACGAATCTCCATCACCTGCTCAGCCAGGCGGCAGCGACAACCCCGGATGCCGCGGCGCTGACGTACCGCAATGCCACGATCAGCTACAAAGAGACCTGGCAGAGGTCCAACGCCGCCGCAGCGCAGCTCGTTGGAGTGGGACTGCAGCGGGGTGATCGGGTGGCGATCTACCTCGAGAAACGCCTCGAAACCGTAGCCGCGATCTTCGCGATTTCCGCCGCTGGGGGAGTTTTCGTGCCGATCAACCACGTGCTCAAGGCGGCGCAGGTTCGCCATATCCTCGGTGACAGCGGTGCAGGAGTTCTCATCACCTCGGCCGATAGGCTCTCCCAGCTTCGTTCGGTCCTCCCGGAGACCGTGGTCGAACACGTGATCGTCATCGGTGACGCGGTGACGGATCCCGCTTCGGACTGGCAGCTGCACAGGTGGGACGACGGGCAGGCGGCGGCGGGCGAGCCGAGCCCCGCTCAGACGATCGACATCGATCCGGCCGCGATCCTGTACACCTCCGGCAGCACGGGCAAACCCAAGGGCGTCGTGCTCAGTCACCGTAACCTGATCGTAGGCGCCGAGAGTGTGAGCTCCTACCTGAAGAACACGAGCAACGACGTCATCCTCAGTGTGCTGCCGCTCAGCTTCGACGCCGGCCTGAGCCAGGTGACCACGGCGTTCGCCGTCGGGGCCCATTGCGTCTTGATGAACTATCTGCTGCCCCGGGAGGTGGCGAAACTGTGCGTGCAGCATGGTGTCACGGGCCTCACCTGCGTGCCCCCGCTCTGGCTGCAACTGGCTGAGGTCGCCTGGCCGGCGGCGGCCGCCCGGCGCCTGCGGTACTGGGCCAACACGGGAGGCCGGATGCCGCGCGCGACGCTCGATCGCCTCCGGGGGATCTTCGCTGAGGCCGATCCGTATCTCATGTATGGCCTGACGGAGGCGTTCAGATCGACCTATCTTGATCCCGCTGAGATCGATCGGCATCCCGACTCGATCGGCAAAGCCATCCCCAATGCTGAGGTCCTCGTCCTCCGTCCCGACGGAGCGCCGTGCGATCCCGGGGAGGAAGGAGAACTCGTTCATCGTGGCGCTCTTGTCGCGCTCGGCTATTGGAACGATCCGACGAGAACGGCCGAACGCTATCGACCGGTGTACCATCCCGGGCAGGAGTGGCGGGCTCCGGAAAGAGCCGTCTGGTCGGGCGATAGGGTCGTGGCTGACGAAGAGGGCTTTCTCTTTTTTGTGGGCCGTCGCGATGACATGATCAAGACTTCCGGATACCGAGTGAGCCCGAGCGAGATAGAGGAAGCCGCGCACAGCACCGGACTCGTGCGCGACGCCGTGGCCATGGGGATTGACGACCCCGCGCTCGGTCAGCGCATCGTGCTGATGGCGACGCCCGCCGCGGCCGAGCTCGACGTCGGCGCGCTGACTGCCGAGCTGAAACGGGTGCTGCCGCTCTACATGGTGCCGTCCCGCATCGACGTCCGCGACGAATTGCCCTGTTCGCCCAACGGCAAGTATGACCGCAGCAGTCTTCTATCCGAGCTCATGTGGCACGTGTCACGATGATGTCGAACGAGCATGTGGCCGGTTTCGGCACCGTGGACGGCGAACTCCAGGTCGGCGGGATGCCCCTCAGCAGGCTCGCTGCACGCGTCGGTTCGACGCCGTTCTTTGCCTACGACCGCGCGCTGCTCGACCAGCGTGTCGGTCGGCTGCGTTCCGCGCTGCCCGCACGCGTAGAGCTCAGCTTCGCGATGAAGGCGAACCCCATGCCCGCCGTCGTGCAGCATTTGGCTGGCAGGCTCGACCGTATCGACATCGCATCAGGGTTGGAGCTGCAGACCGCGCTCGACACCACGATTCGTCCTGACAAGGTCAGCTTCGCAGGACCGGGTAAGACGCCGGTGGAGATCCGGCAGGCGGTCGCGGCCGGCATCCTGATCGAGATCGAGTCCACCACCGAATTCCGCCGCGTGATTGCCGCGGGGGACGAACTCGGACTTACTCCGAACGTCGCCGTGCGTGTGAACCCTGACTTCGCCGTTAAGGGATCGGGGATGCGGATGGGCGGTGGACCACAGCAGTTCGGCATCGATTCGGAGCTCGTGCCCGCAGCGTTGCGCGAATACGCCTCGGCGGGAGTGAACGTGCTCGGTTTTCACGTGTTCGCCGGCTCCCAGAATCTCAACGCGGCGATCATCGCCGAGGCGCAGCGACGAACCGTCGATCTGGTGAGTGATCTCTCGGAGCACCTGCCCTCACCGTTGCGATACCTCAACCTGGGCGGCGGATTCGGCATCCCCTATGTCGAGAAGGACCGGCCGCTCGACTTGGAAGTCGTCGCGGCGAATCTCCATGATCTGGTCGACGGGCCGATCGCGGAGCGGATGCCTGAGGCGCGCCCGGTCATCGAGCTCGGCCGATACCTTGTCGGCGAGTGCGGGGTGTACGTGACCCGGGTACTCGACCGCAAGGTGTCGCGCGGCAAGACCTTCCTCGTCGTCGACGGGGGAATGCACCACCAGCTCGCCGCCTCCGGGAACTTCGGCCAGGCGATTCGCCGCAACTATCCGGTCACGGTCGGAAATCGCGCCGCGCTCGCCGCCGAAGAGGTCGTCACGGTCGTGGGCTGCCTGTGCACCCCGCTCGACCTGCTCGCGCATGATGTCGAACTCCCCCCGGCCGATGTCGACGACCTCATCGTGATCTTCCAAGCCGGGGCGTACGGCCTGACCGCCAGCCCCACCGCATTCCTCGGACACCCCGCACCGGCGGAAGTCCTCGTCTGAACCGTCCGCGTCCCAACTAGGAGCCATCATGACTGACACCCTGAACGCCCTCCGCGCCGTGCTGATCGAGGCCCTTGAGTTGCGCCAACGGCCGGAGGACCTGCACGAAGACACCGCGTTGTTCGGCGCTTTGCCCGAACTGGACTCGTTCGGTGTCGTGAGCCTCGTGGCATCCATCGAAGACCGCTTCGATATAACCGTGGAAGACGACGAGTTCGGCGCCGAGATCTTCGAGACGGTGGGCACCCTGACCGGGTTCGTCGATGCCAAAGTCGCCGCAGCCTGACCAGAGGGGGCCGCACGGCGCCCTTCCCGGCTTTATCGCAGTTGACCGCGACGATTCGCGTCTCGGCGGGATGCTCGGGCCTCAGGAGGGACTCACGACGACGGTGAGCGGTCCCGCGAAACTATCCTCGTGGGGCGTAAGCGCACTGAGCCCGTCTACTCAGACGTTCGCGCTGTCCCGTGTCTTGAGGACCGACCGCGGTGCGGTGTCGCCCGCAGAGATCGCGGAAGGCATGCGTCACAACCCGGCGGCACTGACACCACTTCTCCCACCTTTCGCCGCCGTTCGCGGCGACGATCAGGGCGTGACAATGGTCGCCGACTCGATGGGATTCCGCCAGTTGTATCACAGCGCACCGGATGCCGTCGGCGCGCCAGTACTCTCCACGTCGGCCCTCTTCGCGGGGTGGGTCCGCGGCGCTGAACTCGACCACGCCGCGGTCGCCGTCCAGTCCCTGCTCGGGTGGCAACTCGGCCAGCGCACGCTGTTCCGAGGGGTCGACAAGCTCTGCCCCGGCGCCGTCGCCCACCTCGACGCCGGTGGCGTGCGAGTGTGCGCGACGGAACAAGTGGGTGAAGCCGGGATTCCCCTCGGGGAGGCCGTATCCCGCGCAGCGGTGATGCTGCGTGCTTCGCTGGAGGCGCTCCTCGACGATCACCCCGAAGCGGTGCTGCAACTCACCGGGGGACAGGATTCCCGTCTCCTCCTGAGTGCAATCCCGGTCGCTCGACGGCGCGGCCTCCGGGCGATGACTTTGGGGGCGCCGGGTAGCGGGGACGTCATCGTGGCCAGGCGGCTCGCCGAGCGATATGGAATGCGGCACGACGTCCACGGCCTCGCAGCGCTTGACGGGCTGCGTGCCGCGGACGCGTGGGAGCTCACGTGGGAGGCCGCGGTGCGACTGGATGCAATGTCGGATCCGATCGCCCTCGCCGCACTCACCGTCGCGGAGAGCCGCTTCGATCAGGGTGTGCGGATCTCGGGGCTCGGCGGGGAAATAGCACGCGGCTTCTACTACGTTGGCACTGTGCGGGGGCGAACGTTCACGCGTAAGGATGCCGAACAGCTCGCAGCGTGGCGCATGTTCGTGAACGAAGCCGTGGAACCGGGTCTGCTCGACCCGGTCTTTGCCACCTGGGCCCGCAAGACGGCCGACGACGAGGTGGCCGCGGCCATGTCGGCAGCGGGCAACGAATGGTTCCGCGCCACCGACGAACTCTATCTGCGGCATCGCATGCAGCGATGGGCCGGGGCCACCGACACCGCCGTCGGATACCAGCGTGTCGTCATCAACCCGATGCTCGGCGCGGAGTTCCTCGGCCTTGCCTCGCGGTTGACGCCTGAAGACAAGGCGCACTCGCGGTTCCTCGCCCGGCTGCAGATGGAGCTCGACCCCGAACTGGGCCGAGTCCCCTTGGAAGGAAGAGCGGCCCCGGTCGCCGCGGCGTATCCGAGACCCTGGCGAACGGCGACCGGTGCCGTCGGTGCCGGCCGACGCCTCGCCACGAAAGCCGCCCAGCGCATCCGTCACGGGAACCGGCCGCCGATCGGGGGGTCCGTGCTTGCCGGGAAGGTCGTCGAACACTGGCGTCAGCATCCCGACGTGCTGTGGACAGCGCAGCTGGCCCCGTTCGTACGACCCGGTTGGATTGATGGTGTGATCGACGGACGAATCGAGCCACGACCCAGCTCGGTGGCATTCCTGACGAACCTCATTGTGGCGAGCACGACTCGAGTTCCGCGGGACTCTCGAGCGGACGCGCGATGAGGAACACAGATGATCCCCAGAAGGGGGACGCAGCGGCCGGGAACAACGCCGACCATCGGCAAGGGCGTCTGGCGCTTGTCGTCGCGATTCTGCTGGGCCTGGCTGTGGCTGTGGCTCTGGCGGTGACGGTGGGCCCGTGGGCCATGGGGCCGACGGAGCCGAAACCGGCTCAGGACACAGGTGATGAACTTTTCGCCACCGCCGAAACGGCTGGTCTGCCGCCAGGGACCGTCCTCTCGGACTACACGGGGCCGTGCCGTATCACCATCCCCGATACCGTCATCGATGCGAAGCAGGTGGGCTGCGGGCCGCTGCAGATCGAAGCGTCGGGGGTGGTGATCGAGCGTTCTCTGATCACCGGAGGCATATACGCCGATGCCGGCGGTGCCGGATCCTTCACGATCACCGACAGCACGGTCGACATGGGGCCGGGGGACGGCACCGGCATCGGGGACGCCCGCTTCGTTGCGACCCGCGTGGAGGTGACCGGCGGAAATCGCTCGGTGAACTGCTTCCTCAACTGCACCATCGCGGAGTCCTACGTGCACGGGCAGTTCCGGGACGGGACGGGACAATTTCACGAGTCCGGAATTCGCATGGGGGCGCACGCGGTGATCCGCGGCAACATCATTGCCTGCGACGCTCCCGATGTGGCTCCGGACGCGGGGTGTTCAGCGGCCCTCACCGGTTATGGTGATTTCGCCGTCGTACAGGACAACGTGATCGACGGCAACCTGTTCATCGGGGGTTCCGGCGGCTACTGCGCCTACGGGGGTTCGACCGCGGGAAAGCCGTTCTCCGGCGCGACCCGGGACATTCGGTTCACGAACAACGTCTGGCAGCGTGGAGCAAGCGGAAAATGTGGGTTCTGGGGGCCCATCACGTCGTTCGACTCCGACGCGCCAGGCAATGTGTGGAGTAACAACCGTTGGGAAGATGGCACTCTCGTCGAAAGCGGCTGACTGAAGCGCATATTCACCCCGGTGGGCCTCGGCATTGCTGGAGCCCACGCGACTCCCGACATCCCTGACGAGCGGCAGCGCGATTTGACGCGTGAGGATTCGTCAGGTCTAATGGAAAACGGTCCCCTCGAATAGGGGTCAGCGTGAATTCATCTCGGTAAGTTCCATCTGCCAGCATCCCTGGCCAGGGGCTCTTCAACGCCGAAGACAAGAAACAGGAGTCGGATGCACCCCCTCGAACGCTCGGCGAGCCACCTCGCCAGCAGGACCACAAGCACGTCCCGCGTCGGCCGCATCGCATTGGCCTTCGCGATTCTGCTTGCTCTCCTCGTCACGGCCAGCACATGGGCGGCTGGCCCCGCCGCCGCGGCCGACAACACAATCTTCGGGACCTCGGCCCCGCACAAACTCGTTCATCACACGGATGACGACGGAGTCGAGGTCGGAACGCGCTTCACTGCGCGCTCCACTGGCACGGCCACCGGAATGCGCTTTTGGAAGGGTGAGGGCGCCGCAGGAGCCCACACCGGAACGCTCTGGACCTCAGAGGGTCAGCGACTCGCCGGCGCGACGTTCTCGAACGAGTCGGATTCGGGATGGCAGGTCGCCGATTTCGACCGGGAGATCACCTTGACGGCGGGCGAGACCTACGTCGTCTCGTACTACGCCACGAAGGGCGGTTATGCGGCGACGTATAACTTCACCGGGGCGTCGCAATCACCCGACCTGACGATCGAAGCCGGATCCGGCGTCTTCAAGTACGGCTCGACGACGCGGTTCCCGACCGATACCTACCGAAACAGCTCGTACTGGGTCGATCTGGACTTCTCACCACGTGCCGCTCCCGCTCCTGCGCCTGCTCCCGCTCCTGCGCCTGCTCCCGCTCCTGCTCCTGCTCCCGAGCCTGCTCCTGCTCCCGAGCCTGCTCCTGCTCCTGCTCCCGCTCCTGCTCCCGCTCCTGCGCCTGCTCCCGAGCCTGCTCCTGCTCCCGAGCCTGCTCCTGCTCCCGAGCCGAACCCGACGGGGTTCCCCACGTCGGCGGATACCGGTGTGCCGTCCGGGACATCACTCACGGACTACACCGGGCCGTGCACCATTCAGCAAGCGAATACCGTCATCGACGCCCAGCGCGTGAACTGCGACCTCCGGATCCTCGCCGACGGTGTTGTGATCACCCGCTCGGTCGTCAACGGCACGATCTATGCAGATTCGACGACCGGCGTCGGGTCGTTCTCGATCAGTGACAGCAACGTGAATGTCGGTAACAGGCCCGGAACCGGCATCGGTGATGCGCGCTTCACGGCGAACCGCATCGAGATCACTGGTGGGAACCGTTCGGTGAACTGCTACCTCGACTGCACGATCGAGAATTCTTATGTCCACGGCCAGTTCCGTGATGCCACCGGCGTCTACCACGAGTCGGGTGTTCGCATGGGCTCTGGTGCGACGATCCGCCACAACACGATCGTGTGCGATGCCCCCGATGTGGCTCCGGATGCCGGCTGTTCAGCGGCGCTCACCGGTTACGGCGATTTTGACCCGGTGCAGAACAACACCATCGATGGGAATCTGTTCGGTGGCAACTCCGGCGGGTATTGCACATACGGCGGGTCGTCGAGTGGCAAGCCCTACTCCAGCGGCACGAGGAACATCCACTTCACGAATAACGTCTGGCAGCGTGGTGATACAGGCAAGTGCGGGTTCTGGGGTCCGATCACGTCGTTCGACGTGAACGCCCCTGGTGCCGTGTGGACGAACAATAGCTACGAAGATGGAACTCTCATCCGAGCGGCCAACTAGGAGCGGCTAGCCGAGACGTGGCGCGTGGCCGATCCGAGATCGGCGACGCGTCTCGTGAGCCGGGCCTCACCACTCGAGCAGCGTCAGCTCGCTGTACAGGTAGTCGACCGACTCGGGTCGCACATTCTTGCTCCGGAGCATCTTCGCCCGAGGTGCGGACAGGTCGATACCGACGGACGGGACGAAACCCAGCACTCGACGCTCGGCCAGCGTCGCCAGTGCCGCATGCCGAAAGAGCAGATGTGAGCCGATCTGTGGCCAGGCCGAGCGGAGCAGGTCGCGGTTCCCGCCGACGTACAGCGGTGAGGAGAAGAACGGAAGCCGCTTGCGGCGGTCTTTGCGGACGACGATGTAGCCATACTCACCTCGCGCGATTGCGACGATGTGGCGGGCCGCTGGTGCGTCCCGGTGGTCACCGTACACGCGGGCGTCCTGCCCCGTCAGGGCACCCGCGACAACGGCCGGATCGTCCGAAACGGTCAGTCCGCGTCGCGGGAGGCGAGGCAGGTTCGGCGCCAACCGGGTTGCGGTGTCGAGCGCGGCAAAGCCGAGCCTCTCGTTCAGCGCCACGACGTTTCCGCTGGGCGAAAAGTCGGTGAACTCGAACCCCTTCTGGGCGAGGATCGCACGCATCAGGCGAAAGCTGTGGGGGCGGTAGTCCGTGTGCACGCAGAACGCCGCGAGGTTGCAGAACCTCCGTTCCTGGCCGTCGACGTCCCTTTCGGAGTAGACGGCGACATAGACTCCGACGATCGTGTCGTCTGCGACGAGCTGGAATCCGCGGTTGGGGGGCTCGGTGCTCCACGGGGGAGCGAGGAGCGCTCCCCACGCCGCGGGACTCACCCTCGAATTCAGGTGATCGTGAAGGAACACGGCGACCGCGCCCGCATCCTCGTCAGTGATCGGTCGAACGTCGAATTCCTTCCGATCCATGTGCCGATAGTACGGCAGAACCGTCGCGCCCACCGGTATTCTGCTCGACAAGGGAACTCCCGAGCTAGTCGTCTGATCTCCCGCCGAAAGGAATCCCATGCCGAGCATCGTGATCGCCGCTCACAACGAGGAAAACGTGATCGGACCCAGCCTCGACGCGCTGCTTGCTCAGGACACGGGCGATGCCTTCCAAATCGTCGTCAGCGCCAACGGCTGCACCGACCGCACGGCGGCCATTGCGACACGTCCAGGCGTCATCGTGATCGATCGCCCGGAACCGGGGAAGGCCGCAGCGTTGAACGCGGGCGACCGGGTGGCGACCGGTTTCCCGAGGATCTACCTCGACGCCGACATTCTTGTTCCACCCGGCGGGATCTCCGCGTTGGTCGAACGCTTCGCCGAGAACCCCCGGATACTCGCCATGGTGCCTCGGCGCCGCCTGGACACAGCGGGACGGCCCTGGCCCGTTCGAGCATACTTCTCGATCAACGAGAGGTTGCCGGCCTTCCGGAACGGGGTGTTCGGACGCGGGATGATCGCCCTGTCAGAGCAGGGCAGGGCGCGATTCGACGCCTTCCCTGCACTGATCGCCGACGACCTCTTCCTCGACTCTCAGTTCACGGACGCCGAGAAGGCGGAGGTGAGCAGCGTCGAGGTCCTGGTGGCAGCCCCGTTCACCACCCGGGACCTCGTGCGACGACTGGTTCGTGTGCGGCGGGGCAACACCGAGATGCGGACGGCCGCCGCGGCCGCACGGATCGGCGTGAGTGTCCGGCCGGTCGACCGTTGGGCGTGGCTGCGTGACGTCGTGCTGCCCAACCCCCGATTGCTGCCCGCGAGCACTGCCTACGTGTCGATCACACTGATCGCGGGCATCCTGGCACGGCGCCGGGTGAAGTCCGGACAGGGCTGGGGCCGCGACGAAAGCACGCGCCGCCCACCATCGTCGGTGACGAATGGGACATCGGCATGACCATCAATCTTTGCTTCCACGGCATCGGAACCATCGACCACGAGAGGGAAAAGGGGGAATCCCGGTACTGGGTGACGAGAGACCATTTCCTCCATATCCTGGACGAGGTGCGAGACAGTCCACGCGTGCGCCTCAGTTTCGACGACGGGAACCGCTCGGATGCGGAGGTGGCACTCCCGGCAGTGCGCGAGCGCGCCTTGCGCGCCACCTTCTTCGCGCTGGCCGGCCGCCTGGATGATCCGGCGAGTCTCTCACCGTCCGATCTCCGGGAGCTGCGCAACGCGGGGATGGAGATCGGGAGCCACGGCTGGACGCACACTCCCTGGCGCGGACTCGACGACGAGGAGGCCCGTCGGGAGTTGGAGGACGCCCGCACGGCACTCGTCGAAGCCAGCGGCGGAGCGGTCCGGGATGCCGCCCTCCCGCTCGGGCGGTACGATCGCCAACTGCTCGCACGGCTCAAGCGGATCAAGTACCGAACGGTGTACACGAGCGATCGGTTCCCGGCCCGCTCCGCCGCGTGGCTCCAGGCTCGGTACAGTGTCACCGCGGACGACACGGTCGAGTCGATCCGGTCGCTCGTCGCTCATCGCGCAGGAGTGCGGGACGCCCGCAACCTGTTGGCGAGCGCGGTCAAACGGATTCGTTGACCGCGCTCATTCGGGCAGGAACGCGGCGCTCGCACCCAGCTGCGGGGGTCGGATCGAGGGCCTCAGTAGCGCTCGTACGGTCGTCCAGGACTTGCGGTCGCCGAGGGCCGCACGCCGCACTTCAACGACGATCGTCATGCCGAAGTAGAGCCATGCGCGCCGGTCGCCGGCGCGACGGCGATAGAGGCGAACCCGATTGAGCATCTGCATCGTGTGCGTTGTCGCGCTCTCACCCGAGCCCCCGCCGACGTGCATCGCACCGGCGCGCGGCGTGTAAACGGTCACCCAGCCGGCATCACGAGCCCTGAGACTGAAATCCGTCTCTTCCGAGTACAGGAAGTAGGACTGGTCGAGTCCCTCCAGCGCATCGAAGCACCGTCGGCCGACGAGCAGGATCGCACCCACGGCCCAGTCGACCTCGTGCTCACGTTCATATTCGCCCGGGATCTCGATCCGCTCGGTGAAGACCGGCAAGCCCGTGAAGCTCAACCCGCCGACGCGTCCGAGTGTCGGACCTCGCCGCAGTGTCGGGGAGAGACGGCCATCTTCCTCGCGCACGCGCGGGGCGATGATGCCGGCGCCGGGCCGTCGACGGAGCACCTCGAGCATCCGTGGCACCGAGTCGGGGTCGAGCGTGGCATCGGGGTTGAGGATGAGAATCGTCGACGCATCGGGTGAGGCTCGGACGGCTCGATTGATTCCCGCCGCGTATCCATCATTCGAGGCCCGCACGACGACGCAGTCGGACCGACGCGCGAGCAGCTCCGGTGTCCCGTCGGCCGAATCATTGTCGACCACCACAACGGAATACGTCAGGCCGCCGAACGCGGCGGGCAGGCTGTCAAGGAGGGCGCCAACGTGGCGTGTGCTGTTGTACGTAACAACGACGGCAGCAACGTCAGGGGGCGTGGGCTCTGCCCGTCGGGGGGCCTTGCCCGGGTTCTCCCCGGTGTTCGAGGCGCTCGGGACATTCGTCACAGGATGTCCCCCTGAGGCCGGCCCGGCGGTGGCGCATCGGAAACGACATTCGCCGCGACGACGGTGTGGACGCTCCCGCACAACCCCGCCAGGAGAAACAGCATGCCGCCCGCGATCGGGAAGGAGAGCCCGTCAAAGAAGGCGAATAGAACAGCAACAGTGACCAGCGACGCGGCCAAGGCGTGACCCAACAGTCGGACGTCGGAGTCGCTGGAGCGCCGCGACTGGCGGGCGCTCCAGATCCCCGCCACGAAGAATGCGAGGAAGCTCAGGAGCCCCAGGACGCCCAACTCGATTGCGAGTAGCACCCATTGGTTGTCGAAAACGTAGTAACGGGGCAGGAATAGGCCGAACCCGGAACCGATCACGGGCGAGGTGGACATGAATTCGGGAATCCTTTCCAGTCCCCTCGTTCGAGACTGAGTACTCGGATCCGACGCCGCACCCGAGAACAAGCGGATGGTGGCCGAGAGCAATCCAGGTGTCGCCGCGAAGATCACGACGGTGACAACAGTGCCGGTGCCGATGACGAAGGCGCGAAACCGTGCCGGAACCGCCGAAATCATCGAAATCACCGCCACGGCGAAGCCGATGATGGCCGAACGGGAGACGGCAACCAACGCCGAGGCCGAAATGAGACCGACAAGCCAGAACCAGAGTCCCCCGTGGGCGCGATTCGACCGAAAACCGTGCGAAATCGCCGCGGCGATGACGAGCGGCAGGGCGGCCGTTATCGCGGTCGCATACTCGAGCGGATGGATTGCAGTGCCAGACGAGCGGATGACCCCTGCGCGCTCCTGAATGCCCCCCGCCATGCTCAGCCCCGGAATCGTCCCGAAGAAATCGACGATTCCGTGCCCGGTCAAGAACTGCACGAGCCCGAGTACCGCAAGCAATCCGGCGCCGATTCCGATCCGACGCACCATGCTCGCGAGATCCGTTATGGTTCGGATGCCATCAACCGCAACGAATAACACGCCCGCCCAGGACAGCACCCGGATCAGGGCGGTAAAGGCGGGGCTGATCTGATCGTCTGGCTGGCCGCGCAGCATGGCCACGGCGTAACTCACGAGAACGAGAACGAGGAAGGCGACGAAGGCGAATCGCACCGGCTGGAAAACTGACCTCGCGTCGGAGATGCGCATTTGCAGCCGGGCGACAGCCCACCAGCCCAAGAGGACGATACCCCAGATCAGGGACGGGCGACCCAGCGATCCCAGCGCGATGATCTCGACCCCAGAGGGAATTGCCAGGAGCAGCACCAGATAGACCGTGAGCATTGTCACGGCATCCGCTCCTCGTCCGGCACCCAGGTGGCCGGCACTCACGCCCTTCGGGGCCATGAATCGTGACGACGACTGCGCGCTGAGCATCCCACTCACCGCGAGCTGCGCAGCGGGGACGCCGCCTTATCCATCGCGCCGTCGTGACGCGACGGGACGAGCGCCTTGGACGAAGCCCGTCTGGACCGCCTGGTCGGCCCTGACGGCTGCGGCGGCCTGGATCTCGTCGAAGCAGGGCTCGACTCGGTCGAAGCGTCCGAGTCCGCGTTCGGGAGATCGGCGACCTCCTCTGCGCTGTCCGCCGGGGCGTGGACCGCCAACGTGCTGCCCCGCGTTCGTTGAAAGCCGAATCCGTCCACGAGGCTGGCGACAAACATGGTGAGCGCTATCCCCATGAGACCTGCGGCGCCGCTCGCGATGAAGCGACTCCGCTGTTGGAGGATGCTCTCCTTATCGACGGTGATCGGCAGAACGCTCACGCGATTCGCGACGGCGATACCTTCCGTATCCTGGAGATCCTGCAGCACCGTTTCGGTTCGTTGGAGGAGTAGTCCCTGGACCTCCTTCGCGGCGGCGTCGCTGGCCGCTGTCACCACGATGAGGATGACCGGGCCCGCCGTCGTCGTGTCACGCGAGACCTCGATCTCGACTCCGGGGTGTTCCGCGACCAATTCGTTCAGGACGTTCTCTGCGCCGGCTGCCCGGACGATCACGTCGGCCGCGGGGGTCAGCCCGCCGAGGAAAAGATAGGGATTGGCGCCGTCCGGTATGCTGGCGGCGCCCGGGATCAGGAGCAGGGTCGAGGATCGCTCGTAGCCGGGGAGAATCGCGGACCACGTACCGACGGTAAGTGACGCGGCGAGAAAGAGCCCCGGGAGGACGATGTACCAACGTCTCCACAGTCCGCGAATAGTGTCACTGAAACTCATGACGGCGTTCCTCTCAGGGTATGGCGCGGCGAAATGTGTCTCTCTGCGCCCGTGGCGATTCGTCGTCGCGAGACCCGGCGGTCAAACGCTATCGAACCCCAGGCTCCGACGATCAGGGCGGCGGCGAGCATCGCGGCGGCAGCGGCCACCTGACTGTTTCGGGAGGGGGAGACGTAATCTATGCGCGTGGTGAGCGGCACCACAGTCGCGGTGATCCGGTCCCGCGACGCCGTGATGAGCCCGGCTTGCTGGGCGTTGGAGATGCCCACGACCGTATCGACCACTTCTTCCTGCCTCGTCTTGACCCAGTCGAATGAGCGCCCGACGATCTTGATCTCGACGTCCGACTGCTGAAACGTCGATACCCACTGACTGCCCTCGTTCGCCAACTCGACCAGCACACCTTCGCGCACCCCGGCGCCGTAGTACGGGGCTTCACCCGTCGAGTAGCGTGCGGGAGGCCGACCGTTGTTGGTCTCCCGCACGACAGCCCCCGCGAACGCGATGACGCTCGAGTCGTTGATTCCATTCCCTGGCGACAAGCTCGACGTCGCGGGCCGCAGGAACGACACCACCGTCCTAGTCGTGTAGATACCCCCGTCACGCGCCAGAAAACCGGTGAACAGCGCCGCGCAGACGAGCAACCCGATCGGGATGTACCAGCGACGGAGCATCGCGAAGAGCAGCTCGCGAACGGTCATGGGCTGACGCCCGAACGGACACGCCAGCCGATGCCGTGATGGCTCAGGCCCGCGAGCGCGGAGGAGTCGACGGCGATGCCGTCGAATCGATGGATGCCCAGGGTCCCGTGCATTGAGCGCTACGCTCTTGTCGAATGCCGAATGGACTCTGTCTCCGGTGCCTGGAGATGACGGCCCCTGGTCAACAGAAACTTCCCGTACGCGATCGGGTCGTCGAGGTTGATGTGCTCCGGCCGGGCCGGCACACCGGAATTGGCGAATGGCCACGAGGCGGCGCGAAGGTCGTTCTGGGCGCGCTGGAGCACAGCGTCAAAGACTCGAATGTAGGCCTGTGCCTGGTGTTGCCAGTCGAGTTCACTCGTGACCCGCGCGCGTGCCGCGCGGCCGAGGCTCACCCGAGCCCCAGGGTCGTCGAGGAGCAGCTCGATCGCGTCGGCAAAGGCACCAATGTCTCCCGAGGGCACGTACAGTGCGCTGTCGGCGCCGGACACGCGGGTCTCGGTCAGGTCGAAGGACACCGAGGGAAGCGCGTACGCCATGTACTCCATCGTCTTGTTCATGGTCGACAGATCGTTGAGCGGAGTCTTCTCGTCCGGCCCGACGCCGATGTCGGCGGCGCTCAGGTAATTCGCGATCGTCTCGGGGCCAACGCGGCCGGTGAAGTGAACCCGGTCGCTCAAACCCATCGCAACCGCTTGCGCCTTGAGCGCCTCGAGGCAGTCGCCGAACCCCATCAATACGGCCCGGACATTCGTTCGGCCGCGTGCGTGCACGAGTTCATGGACGACCTCGAGAACCTTGTCGACGTTGTCCTGCGGGCCCATGATGCCGAGGTACACGAGGAGGGACTCCTGCATTGTCGCGACCTCGGCGGCGGGTTGGATCGGCCGCATCACCCGGGTGTCCGGCCCGCTGCGCACCACCGTGACCTGATCGGGGCGCAGGCGGCCACGACGCAGCGCTATGGCCCGATAGGAGTCATTTGTTGAAATCACGTGGTCCGCCGCGCGGAAGGTCATGCGCTCGAGCCACAACAGCGTCTTGTATTCGAATCGCGCCGCGAGCCCTCGGGGCCGGCCGAATCGCGACAGGAACAACTCGGGGTTGAGGTCGTGGTGGTCGAAGATGAAGCGCACGCCCTTGTGGCGCCAGAGCAGGCCGAGGAGCCAATAGGTGTCCGGCGGATTGCAGGCCTGAATGACGTCGAAACCACGTTCGCGCCACACCACGACGGACAGGGCGGCCGTGCGGATCCAGGACAGGGCGAACTCAATCGCGAAGCCGATCGCGCCGTGCGCCTCAGGCGCCGGCCGATACTTGTAGATTCCGATATCGTCGATGACCTCGCGCGCGGGATCGCCGGGGCCTTTGGGGCAGATGGCCGAGACCGAGTAACCCTGGGCGCGCAGGGCCTGGCACTCCAGCCAGACGCGCCGGTCGAGGGGGACGGGAAGGTTCTGCACGATGATGAGCACGCGTGTGCCCGGCCGTGCGGGATGATCCAGGCGGGTCGTCGAGGTCATGAGAGCGTGAGGGTCCCTTCCGTCTCAGTGTAGATTTCTCCGGTTACCGGGCAGGTGAAACGCCCAGGTTCGACTTCTTGCAGGGGAACACCGCTGCGCCCGACCCAGCCGATGCGTCGGGCGGGAACACCGGCCACCAGCGCAAACTGCGGCACATCGACGGTGACGACGGATCCTGCGGCGACCATCGACCAACGTCCGACCGTGACCGGGGCAATACACACGGCCCGGGCGCCGATGGATGCACCGGTGCGCACGATGACACCGACCACGGGCCAGTCATCGGCGCTCTTGCGAGAGCCGTCCACGTTGATCGCGCGCGGGAAGACATCATTGGTGAACACAACTCCGGGGCCGACGAAGACGCCGTCTTCGAGCACGGCCGGTTCGTAGACCAGGGCATAATTCTGCACCTTGCAGTTGCGGCCGAGGATGACGCCTGGGCCGATGTAGGCTCCGCGGCCGATGATGCAGCCCGGGCCCACACGGGCGTGTTCCCGAACCTGCGCGAGGTGCCAGATCTGGCTACCGGAACCGAGAATTGCCGCCGCATCGATGTCGGCGGTCTCGGCGACCTGTGCGGGAACGTCGACGCCTGCGCCCGCGGGGGTGGCCGGGGGCGAGAGGGGGGCGGTGTTCATCAATACGCTCCTACGGGGTGGATGACGACTTGGATTGTGCGCCAGATGATCATCAGGTCGCCGGCCAGAGACCAGTTTTCGACGTAGTACAGGTCGAGTCGAACGCTTTCTTCCCAGCTCAGATCCGAGCGCCCGCTGATCTGCCACATACCGGTGAGGCCCGGTTTGATGTACAGACGGCGGTGCACGTGGGTCTCGTAGTTGAGGACTTCCCGGGGGAGCGACGGTCGCGGGCCCACGATGCTCATGTTGCCCACCAGGATGTTCCAGAGCTGGGGCAGTTCGTCGATGGAGTGTTTGCGCAAGAATCCGCCGATGCGGGTGATTCGAGGATCGTTGCGGATCTTGAACAGGTTGCCCGACGCCTGGTTTTGGTCGAGCAGCCCCGTCAGATTGTCTTCCGCGTTCTGCACCATGGACCGAAACTTGAGCATCCGGAACGTTGCCCCGCCACGGCCGCAACGATCCTGTCGAAACAAGACCGGACCGGGGCTGTCGAGCCGGATGAGTCCCGCGATGATGAGCAGGGCGGGCAGCAGGATCAGTAGCGCGACTGCGGATGCCGCCACGTCGAGGCCGCGCTTGAGGGCATGTTTGAACCCGTCGAAGCGGGGAATTTCCACGTGAATCAGCGGGAGACCATCGACCGGCCGGAAATGGATGCGAGGCCCGGCGACATCTGTGAGCCGGCTGGACAGCACCAGTTCCGCGTTCGTATTCTCAAGTTCCCAGCCCAACGAGCGAATGTACTGCGCACCGCCCCTCGGTCGGCCGGCAACGATGACGGTGTCCACGCCGAGGGCGGAGACGGTGCCGGCGACATTCTCCAGGTCGGTGACGATGGGCACGACCTGGTCGCCCACGGTGATCCCTGCAGGTCGGGTGATCTCATCGACATCGTCGAGCGCCACGCCGACCACGTAGTACGCGACCCCCGATTTGGCGTGCAGCTGCGTGATGACGTATTCGACGTCATCACGCTGCCCCACCACGAGTGCCCGCGAGAGGTAATGACCAAAGCGTCTTTGGCGGGTGAGCCACCCGCGCCACAGCCAGCGTTCCAGGGTGAGCGCGGCGGCCCCTGCGGGGAACGACAGAACAAAATAGCTGCGAGCGATGTCGACCTGGAAGACGAGGAATGCAATTGCCAACAGGCCGAACGTGATCGCGCTCGCATTGATGACGCGCTTGTATTCGGTCGCGCCCGTGCCCATCATGCGAGGGTCTCGGGTGTGCAGGGCGGCGAGGGCGCAGATCCAGGTGCTCCCAATCACCGCGGTGATGAACCAGTAATCCAGATGCAACATGCCAACGGGCGCAGCGGCGCCGTCGATGCCGAATCTCGCCAACATCGCGGCGGTGAGCGCCACCATGATCACAGCGGCATCGCTCATCAGGAGCTTGGCCCGGTAGCGGCGCGCCCACACCGCGCCGGAGGCGGGCGAATCGATTTTGAGGTGCGGGCGGGCCGTCTCCGTTCGACCGACAAGGGTCAGGCGGGGAGGCGTCGCCAGGGCGGGCGTCGGGTTGACCTTAGGGGTGGGATCACTCATCGACAGGTCGCCTGCGCAGCATCAGTTCGTACGGGGGAGCAGAGTCCGGCGAGACGGCGGGGTCGACCCGGAGTGGACTGTTTCACGGTTTCACTCCCTGCATCTAGGGGTTACAGGTTTAGCGGTGGGCGGTGCCGTGGTGGAACAAAGTCGTCGAGGTCGTATTCGGGTACGTGATTTATCCTCATCTGGGCACGATCAGACCATACCGCCGTAGCAACGCGGGTGTATGCGGCCAGTTAGGGGGCCAACGCCCAGTCGCACGGCCGAACACCGCCCGCGACGGTGGTGTCCGTCCGCCGAGTGGCGCGCTCGATCCGTCCCCACGGCCGCGCCAAACACGGGGAGGGAGCGTCCATCCGGCCGCCCAGATCGGTTGCCGCCACCGCGATCGGTGGTCGCTACGGTAACGGGCGTAGCGACCACCGATAACGGGCGCGATCAGGTTGGGACCGGACTATCTGCGCGTGAGGGACACCATGGTGAAGCCGCCGGGAGCGATCGCGACCGTGGCCTTGGCCTTCCCCGGCCTGGCGAGTTTCACCGGTTTTCCGCCGGCGTCGTACCCCTTCTGTGTCAGAACGAAGCCTCGCGGCACGGCAACGTCGCGGTGGGAGACCGTGCTCGCCGCGCTGACATACAGGGTTCCGTCGCCGGAGGGACCGGTGAAGGACACCGTCGAGACCAGCGGCTGCAGGAGCAGCGCATCGACGGATGCCGCGGCATCCGTGTGCACGTCCACGGCGGTCGCCGCGGCCGGCAGAACACCCTCGAGGGTAAGCGGACTGAGCTTTCCCGGGGCGTCCGTGATGCCCTGGTCGCCGATGCCGCCGTTCTGCGTGGTGCCGAGCGCACCGGGACCGGACGCCCAGGTGGACGTTCCGGACGCATTCGCGGTCTGATTGACGATCGGGTACACGTTGCGCGGCTGGTCGCCTGGCGTTACCGGGATGCTCAACCCGGCGTCGGCGTCGAGGGCGACGAAGGCGCCGCCGGAGATGTTGGCCTCGCCGGTCCAGGCCGAGGCCGGTGTGATCACGCTTCCGGCGCCCGAAATGGTGCCGATTTCGGCCTCGACGACGCTGAGGCCATCCGTGGCCACGGTGCGGTTGATGCCGAGTGTCTTCGCTTTGAGCCCGGGGTTCGCGTCCAGGGTGAGCATCGACAGCAGGGCGTGAATGGTCGACTCGGCGCCGGAGTTGGCGTTGACCCGTCCGTCGCGTTCAATGCCGTCAACCGCTGTGCCGTCTGCGGGGTGGCACTCGGGGTCAGGGTGCCATTGGCCTGCTGCCAGAGCACGACATTGCCCGCATTGGGCCCCTCGGCCGTCTGCAGGTAGGTCAGGGAACGCAGCGTCTGGAAGGCGTTTTCGCGACTGGCCGCGTCACCGGTCTGCTGCCAGTGCCGCAGGTAGACCACGGCCGTGCGGGCGATGTCGTCGGCGTTGTACGCGCCCTGGCTCCAATGACCCGTAGCGGAATCAAGGTCGCCGCCGCCGATCCGGGTGAAGCTTCCGTCGTCGTTCCTGTCGGCATAGGTCCAGGGTGCGAGCGCGGTCGGATCTTCGTCGATGTTGAACGTCGTGTGACCCTGGACCGCGCTCAGGGGAACGGTGTCCAGCAGGAAGTTCAGGTGGGAGAGGTTGGTGAGCGGGGCGGTGGGGCGTGGTGTGTGCTTTCCGGGGCGAGCGGATGCCATGCCGGAGCTCTCGGGGGAGGCCTGCGCCGCGACGGCGCCGACACCGGTGAACACCAACGTGAGGGCGGCGAGGGCCGCAACGGACCTGAGCCGGCTTTTACGTCGCGTGAAACGTGAACGGACAACACTGTGCGTCATGGATTCTCCTGCGTTGAGGGCGGTGGCTCGGCACGTCGCTCCACCCCCGGTCACAAGCCGACGTGCCCCCGGGTCAGGGCGCGGACACCGAGTCGCGCGGGTAGGCGATGGCAGGCCCGATCGCCGTGATGCCCACCCGGCTGCCGACGACGGCGTGCGGCGCACCGCGCTGGCTGACTCGGATGATTCCACCCGCCCCCGCGTGGGATTCTCCTCCCTCGAGGCGGATGGTGAGCAGCAGCTCGGAGCCGAAGAACTCCACCGCCTCGACCCGTCCGGCGCATCCGGCGGATTCTTCCGACCCGACCGCGAGCTGCTCCGGGCGGAACATGATCGACGCGTCGCCGCGAACCGGTCCGGGGGCGACCGGCACCGTACCCAGGGCGCAGCGGGCGAGGTTGCCGTCGACCGTGGCGTCGAGCACGACGGCATCACCGAGGAACCGCGCGGTGAAAAGATCGACCGGCCGTTCATAAAGCTCGCGAGGCGCGCCGACCTGCGTCAGTCGGCCCTCCCGGAGCACCGCGAGCTGGTCGGCGAAGGAGAGCGCCTCCGCCTGGTCGTGCGTGACGAGCACGGTCGTAATGCCCTCACGGGCGAGCGTGTCGGAGACGACGTCGCGCGTGGCCGCGCGCAGCCCGGCGTCGAGCGCGGAGAACGGTTCGTCGAGCAGCATGACCTTCGGCCGCCGGGCGAGCGCCCGGGCAAGCGCGACGCGCTGTTGCTGCCCGCCGGAGAGCTCGTCGGGTCGGCGAGGGGCGAAATCCGCGGCGAGCGACACCATGTCGAGAAGCTTCGCCACGGTGTCCGCCCGCGCACCACTCTTGCGGCGGCCCAGCCCGAACGCGATGTTCTCTCCGACGGTGAGGTGCGGGAACAGCGCACCATCCTGGGCGACGACACCAATTCCCCGCTGGTGGGCCGGGACCGCGGTTCCCCCGCCGGCCACCCGGCGGTCGCTGACCGTGACGGTGCCGGCATCCGGAAAGTCGAAGCCACTGATCAGCCTGAGCAGCGTGGTCTTGCCCGAGCCCGACGCGCCAACGACAACGGTTCGACTGCCCTCCGGCACCGACAGCTCGATCTCACGCAGCACCGGCGTCAGGAAGCTCTTGCTGACACCGTGCAGTTCAATCGCGCTCACGGAGCGCTCACCAGCCGCGACTTCGCGAAGAGCAGGTAGGTCACCGGCATCGAGAGGGCGATCATGAGCATGGCGTAGGGAGCGGCGCCGGCATAGTTGATGTCATTCACCTGTGACCAGAATTGGATGGCGAGCGTGCGCGTGCCATTGGGAGCGAGCAGCAGGGTCGCCGTGAGTTCGTTCACGATCCCGAGGAAGACGAGGGCGCCACCGGCGAGGGCCGAGGGCGCGATGAACCGAGTGGTGACGGCCAGGAACGCGGCCGTCGGCGGACGGCCGAGGGAGCGGGCCGCCTCCTCAAGCCCGGGAGGCACCTGGGCGAGGCCCGCGCGAAGATTCACCAACGCCCGGGGGAGGAACATGAGCAGGTAGGCCACGATTACGAGCACCGCCGTTTGATAGAGGGGTTGGACCAGGCGGATGCTGACGGTCACGAGCGCGAGCGCGGTCACGATACCGGGCAGCGAGCTGGTGACGTAGTTGATCGATTCGAGGGCCCGGGCCATCCGACTCGGAAAGCGGATGGCGAGGAAGGCGATCGGAAACGCGAGGGCGCATGTGACGGCCGCGCCGATCGCTCCGTAGAGCACGGTCTGCGCGAGCGACGAGGCCACGGCGCCGTCGGCCCAGACGGCCGTGCCGCCGGCAACCAGCCAGCGCAGCACGCTCCAAAACGGTACTCCGATCGACAGCACAAAAACCCCGGCGAGGAAGGCCCAGGCGACCGGGGTGAGCGCGCCGAGCGGTCGTCGTCGGGCTGCCCGGGACACGCCGGATCCGATTCGCGCGTAGCGGGCGCGACCGCGGCCGGCCGACTCGCCGACGAGCAGGAACAGGCAGCAGAGCACGAGCACGCCGGCCAGGGCGGTCGCGGCGGGACCGTTGAACGTGGAGCGGTACTGGTCGACGATGGCCGTCGTGAACGTGTCGAACCGGATCATCGCGAACGCGCCGTATTCGGAAAGCAGGTGCATCCCAACGAGCAGGGAGCCGCCCAGCAGCGGGAGCCGCAGCTGCGGGAGCACAACGCGGAAGAAGACCCGCCACGGGCCGGTGCCGAGCGCCGAGGCCGCCTCTTCAACGGTGTAATCGAGGCGACGGAGGGCTGCGGCACACGGCAGGTAGACGAGCGGAAAGTAGGAGAGGCTCGCGATGAGCACACCGGACCAGAGTCCGTGGAGGGAGGGAATGGCGCTGACCCAGCCGTAGCTGTTGACGAAGGCCGGCACGGCGAGCGGAGCGGCCAGGAGCACCGCGAAGACCCGGGCGCCGGGAATGCTGGTGCGCTCGACCAGCCACGCCGCGAGAACGCCGACGACGGCGCAGATCGGGACCGTGACAACGACGAGGCCAATCGTGTTCACCAGCAGCTCCGCCACCCGCGGTCGGAAGACGAGGGCGGAGAGCTCCGTCCAGCCGGTCAGCACACCGGTGACGACGACGTAGCCCAGTGGCACGAGACCGAGCAGCGACACGCCGACGGCGAACAGGACGATCGCGGGCGGAGGGCGGCGCTTCGGGGCGCGCCCCGAAGCGCCCAGACCCGTCGCGCCCCGGCCTCGGCCGCGCGCCGAACCTCCCGCAGGCTGCTGCGGGAGGTTCG